>TARA_R110001599_G_scaffold23019_4_pt1 | contig 10466 bp, 8 predicted proteins | sample TARA_R110001599 | Tara Oceans TARA_R110001599 (sample SAMEA4398360) | marine metagenome | biome: Polar Biome; feature: [MES] marine water layer (ENVO:01000295) within the mesopelagic zone...; material: water (ENVO:00002006), including particulate matter (ENVO:01000060) such as...... | reverse complement strand
ATCCCGATGTTCCTGCCCGATTACCAGCCGGTGTCCGATGATGGCGTCCGCTCTGCTTTTACCGAAGTGTGGAAAAGCGGTGATTTCAGCAACAAGAAGGGTCTGACCGTGACCGAGATCATGGACGCGGTCCATGATGGTGATATCCGCAGCATGTATGTTCTGGGGGAAAACCCAGCCATGTCCGACCCCGATGTGGAACATGCCCGCGATGCGCTGGCCAAGCTCGATCATCTGGTGGTGCAGGATATCTTCCTGACCGAAACCGCGAACTTTGCCGATGTGATCCTGCCCGCCAGCGCCTTTGCGGAAAAATCCGGCACGGTGACCAATACCAACCGTCAGGTGCAGATGGGGCGCCCCGCCGTGCCGCCGCCCGGCGACGCGAAAGAGGATTGGTGGATCGAGGTCGAGCTTGCCAAACGTCTGGGGCTGGGCTGGACCTATACCGACCCGAGCGAGGTTTTCGCCGAAATGAAGCTGAATATGTCGTCGCTCAATAACATCACATGGGACAGGCTGGAGACCGAGGGCGCGGTGACCTACCCGTCCACCAGCCCCACCGATCCAGGGCAGGCGATAGTCTTTGCCGATGGCTTCCCGCGCCAGGACGGACGCGCGCGGTTTACGCCGGCCAGTATCATCGCACCGGATGACGCGCCTGATGCGGATTATCCGATGATCCTGACCACCGGTCGTCAGCTGGAGCATTGGCATACCGGGTCGATGACGCGCAGGTCTGCGGTTCTGGACGAATTGGAACCCGAGGCGAACTGCTCGCTCCATCCGTCTACCCTGCGCAAGCTGGGGGTCATTCCGGGCGATCATATTCGTCTGTCCACCAAGCGGGGAACAATCGAAATCATGGCACGCGAAGACCGCGCCGTATCGCCCGATATGGTGTTCCTGCCGTTTGCCTATGTAGAAGCGGCGGCAAATATTCTGACAAATCCGGCGGTTGACCCTTACGGCAAAATCCCCGAGTTTAAATTCTCGGCCGTCAAGGTAGAAGCGGTCAACGGGCCGGTAGCAGCGGAGTAAACATGCAGATCAACCCCGAGCGCTTTCTTGCGGACCTCCATACGCTTCGCAGTTTCGGGGCTGCGGGGGTGGGCAAGGGCGTGGTCCGACCGGCCTACAGTGACGCTGATGTTGCTGCGCGGCAATGGCTGGCGCAGCGGATGCGCGATGCAGGCCTGCACGTGCAGGTCGATGCCATGGGCAATCTTTTCGGGTTAGCGGGGGGGCCGTCGTTGCTGATGGGGTCCCATTCCGACAGTCAGCCCGAAGGCGGCTGGCTGGACGGCGCGCTTGGGGTGATTGCTGCTCTTGAAGTCGCACGTGCCGCGGCCGAGGCTGGGGGGCCGGCTGTTTCTGTCGTGTCGTTTCAGGACGAAGAAGGCCGGTTTGGCGTGACGACGGGCAGCGCTGTCTGGGGCGGGCATCTGACGCTGTCCGAGGCCGATCGGTTGACCGATCACGGCGGTGTCGCTTTGTCAGAGGCGCGACAGGCCATAGTGGAAATGGTCACGGGCGATGTATCGGCAGACCAATTTACCGGTTTCATCGAGTTGCATATCGAGCAAGGTCCGACGCTGGATACCAGCGGCGAACAGATCGGGGTCGTTACCGATATCGTCGGAATACGCGATATGAAAGTCACTTTTGATGGGCAGCAGAACCATGCGGGTACCACTCCGATGCACCTGCGCCGCGACGCATTTCAGGCTGTATCCGCCTTTAACGCCGCATTGAACGAACGACTGCGCAATATCGTCACGCCGCAAAGCGTGTGGACCATCGGACACGTATCACTGCACCCCAACGCGTCGTCCATCGTGCCGGGGCGCGCCGTGTTTTCAATGCAGTGGCGCGATGCCGATACAGATCGCCTGGCCCGTATGGAGCAGGTCATCCGAAATACAGCATCCGAAATTGCCGACGATCACGGGATGAAATTAAGCTTTGGCACCATGCTGGGGTTGGAGCCTGTTGCGATGGACAGCAGGCTGCGCAGCGCTCTTGAGGCAGGTGCCGACACCGTGGCCCCGGACAATTGGCGCACCATGCCGTCGGGCGCATTGCATGACGCGACGAATGTGTCGCGGCTTATGCCGGTGGCGATGTTGTTTGTACCGTCAATCGGCGGTGTCAGCCACACCTTCGAAGAGGATACCGCCGAAGGTGATCTGGTTGCCGGCGTGCGGGTGCTGGCCGAGGCCATGGATCGCCTGGGGTCTATGCCTTAGATATCCACGCCGCTCGGCCCTGATACGGTAGCGGTCTGCCACCCGAGAGGCTTCGCGGAGGTTGCCAAAGCACTGAATGATGGCTTTCGGCTGACTGCCCGCAAATCCCCACTCGCGCATGACTGAAACTTCGTTGAACAGGTTCATTGCGATTTCGACGCGATAGAAAAGCCGACGTTGGGCAGTGTTGGTTCGGTAAAGCAGGCATTCGATCATAGATTGAATCTAGCTGGCCGTAGGCAGGGGGCGCAACGAAAAACATTGCAGCTATCGTCAGAAAACAGGTGACCTTGACCGTTTTGCCTGAAACCCTGGGCGTGGCAGAAACCGGAGCAAACCCATGACCGATGACACTTCACTTATTCTGAGCGACCATCCCGGCGGGGTCGCTTGCATCACCCTTGACGCGGCCCCCGTCAACGCGCTGACCGCCGAAAACCTGATGGCGTTTGCAAGGTTGATCGAAAGGCTCGAGACTGACGACACGGTGCGTGCGGTTATGATTGCGGCGTCGTGCAAGGTGTTTTCCGCAGGGCTGAACCTGAAGCAGGCCCAGACATTCGGTGTTGCGGAACAACACGCGATTGTCAAAGGACTGAATCAGGGTTTTCTGGCGCTGTTCAAATGCAGCAAACCTACGGTTGTCGCAGTGAACGGTGCCGCGATCGCTGGCGGGTTGTTCTATGTACTTGCCAGCGACGTACGCGTGGCGGCCCCCGCTGCATCCTTCGGTCTGGCCGAAGTGCGGGTTGGTGCCGATTTCCCGCTTGGCCCGCTTGAGATCGCGCGGGCTATGCTGTCGCCCAATGATCTGCGCAGGTTAATGATGACAGGGCAGCCCATAACCGCCGACGAGGCGAAAATTTCCGGTATCGTGGATAAGGTAGTGCCTGCTGAAACGCTGTTGCAGGAGGCTTTGGCAGAGGCCGCAGCTTTGGGAAAAATTCCGCCCAACACATATGCGTCGGTAAAGCGCCAGATCAGGGGTTCAGTCATTGATCGTATCGAAGGCGGTATCGCAGCAGGTGCGAATGCGCCTGAGGGCGGGTGGTTTACCGATGAAACAGTACCCGCCATGCGGTCGATGCTTGGGGGTTAAACCACTGGTTTGCGCATGGTGATACTGGTCGGTCGATCATAACCCGGGTGCGCTGTACGGGCGTGCTCGGAAAAGCCAAGGGCTTTGAATGTCGCGTGATTATCGACGAGTTCGACCCGGGTTTGCAGCTCCAGCGTGGGTAGCTTAAGGCGGCGGGCGGTTCTTTCTGCCTGTTCAACCAGGTGACGCGACAGCCCCAGTTGCCGGTGCGACGGGGCAACGCAGATCTTGCCTAGATACAATGTACCGGTTCTGGGGGACAGGATCATACAGGCAACTGGCGGCATGCCGATCACCCAGATCTCTGCCTCGGCTGCGGTGGTTCGCAAGCTGGCAAGGGTGGTCTTGCCCAAGGAACTGGGCGGGTCGATGCGCCCTTCCATATAGGCAAAGCAATCGCGCATCAGACGCAGCAGATCGCCCATCATCGGACTGTCTTCAGGGATTTGATGAGGTGTCAGGTCCAAGCGACATCTCCCAGGAAGATATAGCCTGCCCCGTATATCGTCTTGATCAGTTGCGGGTTCTTGGGGTCTTCGCGCAGCTTTGTGCGCAGGCGCGATATCCGCACATCAATCGCCCGGTCAAAGCTTTCTGAAGCGACGCCGCCCAGGCTGGTTTGCATCTGGGCCCGGCTAAGCAAGCGTTTGGGCGCATCCAGGAACAGCCGTAAAACCTCGCCTTCGGCATGGGAAAACGGCGTTTCCGCTCCGGTATCGTCCACAAGGGCGTACCGATTGAAATTGGCTTTCCAACCATTGAAACTTGCCACTGTACCGGCCTGGGACACAGATTTGGTGCCGCGCAGGCGCGCGCGTATCCTTGCAACGACCTCGGTAGGGTCGAAAGGTTTGATAATATAGTCGTCGGCCCCAAGCTCCAGCCCCGTCACACGATCCTGGACCTGCGCGCGCCCCGAGATAATGATGACGATTGCACCTTGTTCCAGCGCCAGTCGGTGCACGACCGTCAGCCCATCGGTATCGGGAAGCGACAGATCAACGAGACATACATCGGGCGTGTGGGTGGCTAGTGCGGCCTCGAACGCCCGCGCCCGACCAAAGCTAAGGGTATCAAAGCCTGCCTCTTCCAGCACTTCGGACAACAGGGTGCGAATTTCGGGTTCGTCATCGAGGATGGTAACAAGAGGACGTTTCATTGAGCGGCCAATTCTGAAGGGGCGATCAAAGCAATGAGGTCTTTGATATCAAAGGGTTTGCGTAGCACCGGTGCGATCGCCTGAGCCGCAAGGAATTGCGTATCGTCAACGGGAAGCGATGTCATCAGCACAAGCGGCGGTGCGTCAGGTGGCAGGCGTTTGGCAAGATCAAGGCCGGTGGCTTCGCCCATCAGTTGGATGTCAGACAGGATCAGGGCGATGTCGGGTAGATCGGCCAACAGCGCCATCGCTTCGTCCGCCGAAGCAGCTTCGATCACCGAATGCCCAAGCCCGATCAGCATATCGCGCACCAACGCGCGGAGATCATCGGCATCTTCGACCAGCAGCACCAAGCCCGTCGTCGCAGATACGGCAGGCCGGTAGGGCAGGCGCATCGTGACCAACGCGCCGTCATCGACATTGCTTAAACGAAGATCGCCGCCGGCAGATTTCACCATGTCGTACACCATCGGAAGCCCCAACCCCGAGCCTTCCGCACCTTTCGTGGTGAAAAAGGGTTCAAAACCGTGTGCCAATGCCGACTTGGAGAACCCCGGCCCGGTATCACGTAGAGTGCATTCGATCCATGTCTCGTGCACCGGTTTCACCTCAAGCGTGATCCGGCCTGTACCTCCGCATGCATCCCGCGCGTTGAGGATCAGGTTCAACAATCCGTCCTGCACAAGTCCGCTGTCCAATAGCACCGCCTGATCGGGCATGTGATTGGCGATATCCAGTGTCATGCCTGCGGGGAGGGTCGGACCGGCCAATAGGGTCAGATCATCCAGCATCCGACCGATATGTGTTGCCGTGGGCCGCAGCGTTCGCGCCCCTGTCATATCGGCAATCGTACTGAGCAACGCTCCACCACGCCGCGCGGCGGCCAAGGTGCCTTCGATTAGCGGAACAGCGGTGGCGGGCAGGTCGTCAAGCCGCCCCAGCCGCGATTGCAAGCCAAGTATGATCGTCAACAGGTTCGAGAAATCATGCGCCAGCCCTGAGATGACCTGGGCTGCCATTTCGCGGCGGTGGGTTTGCTGTAGCGCAACCCGATTTTGGGTTTCTTCGGTGACGTCCATCGACAGAATATAGACACCCCCGCGCGTGTCGGGTGTGAATGCACCGCGTATACGTCTTGCACTCGCCTCGTCGGTGAATTCGATAACCGACAACTTTCCCGCAAAAGCCTGCTCAAGAGCCGGTGCGACACAATTATAGGCCTGTGGTCCCAGTACCTCGGAAATCGGTTTGCCGATCAGTTCTTCGGGGCGTCCCGGCATGACCGACGCAAGGCGGCGGTTGGAATAGGTATAGCGCGCATCGCCATCGACATGGGCGATATGCGCCGGCATCATCTCGGTTGTCAGTCGGGTGCGTGCCTCGGAGAGGATCAACTGCCGTTTGGCTTCTTCCAGCGCGGTGTTCATCGCCGCAAGTTCGCGGTTCGTCGCGGATAGTTCTTCGGCATGGGCCAGGACCTGACCGGACAAGGCATCGGAACGGGCGCGCAACAACGCTTCTTGCTGTTTGGTACGGGAAATATCTGTATAGACTGTTACCCACCCCCCTTGCGGAAGAGGTGATCCCTCTACGGAAATTGTCCGTCCGTTGGCACGGGTCCGTTCCATGTAATGTGGCTCAAAGGCGCGGGCCTGTAGCACTCGCTCAGCCACGAAGGCCTTTACATCGGCAACATCGCCGTATTCACCGGACCGGGCAAGATGGGTGATGGTTTCTTCAAAGCTGGCCCCCGGCGTGACAAGCGCCTTGGGAAGATCGAACATTTGCTGGAACGGTGCATTGCACAAAACCAGCCGAAGATCCGCATCATAGATCGTCAGTGCCTGGGCGATCAGGTTCAGCCCGGCGGCCGTCATCACATCGGTCAACTTGTCGTCGAATTTCATTCAATACTCCCCCGGCTAAATGGCTAGCACCAACCGCAGATCGGCGCAAAGGGTCAGGTAGAAATGGCGCTTGTTACAATTCGTTAGAATTCCGACATGTTTATGTAAAAGTTGACGTCGAGCATCTGATGAACATCGTGGTGTGACACTAGAATCGCATCAGTGATCGACCTGCCAAATAAGAGCAGGCATTGGGAGGAAGACATTTGGCCTACACGCTTGTGAGCGCCGACGGACCTCAGTCCGTTCCGGCGCTGTTGCATCGTAATGCAAAGCAATTCGCGAACGCCCCAGCGTACCGTGAAAAGGAATATGGCATCTGGCAAAGCTGGACCTGGGCGCAAACCCGAGAGGAGGTCGAAGCCCTCGCGCTTGGTTTTCTGGAGCTTGGCGTAAACGAAGGCGATTTCATCGCGATATCCGGACGCAATCGCCCCTATCTGTATTGGGCCATGATGGCCGCCGAGATGGTCGGGGCGGTACCTGTGCCGCTCTATCAGGATGCCAATGCGGAAGAGATGGCCTATGTGCTGGACCACTGCGGTGCCCGCTTCGTTGTTGCCGGCGATCAGGAACAGGTTGATAAGGTACTGGAAGTACAGGACCAGTTGAGCCAGTTCGAGCGCATCATCTATCTTGATCCCCGTGGCCTTCGGAAATACGACCACAGCGCTTTGGACCAGTACCGTGCCGTTCAGGAGCTCGGGCGCGAGAATCGTGACGTGCATATCAAAGAACTGGAGACCCGTCAGGCCAAGCTGAATTACGACAGCATCGGCGTGATGCTGTATACCTCGGGTACGACCGGCAAGCCCAAGGGTGTCGTTCTGAGCAACCGCAACATCATCGAAACCGCCAAATCTTCCTCTGCCTTCGATAATCTGCGCCATACCGATAACATCCTGGCCTATCTCCCGATGGCTTGGGTCGGTGATTTCATCTTTTCGGTGGGGCAGGCCCTGTGGGTTGGGTTTTGCACCAATTGCCCCGAGTCCGCAGATACCATGCACGTGGATCTGCGCGAAATCGGGCCGACGTATTACTTTGCGCCCCCACGGGTCTTTGAAACGCAACTGACCAACGTCATGATCCGCATGGAAGACGCGAGCCGTTTCAAGAAGTGGTTGTTCGACAAGTTCATGGCGCATGCCCGCAAGGTCGGGCCGGATATTCTGGATGGCCGCCCGGTCAGCAGTATGGACCGCGCCAAATACGCTTTGGGCGAGCTGATGATCTATGGCCCGCTGAAAAACACTCTCGGCCTGAGCAGGGTGAGGGTCGGTTATACCGCTGGCGAGGCAATCGGCCCCGAGATTTTCGATTTCTATCGGTCGCTTGGCATCAACCTCAAGCAGCTCTACGGTCAGACCGAGGCAACTGTCTTTATCACCGCTCAGCCCGATGGTGAGGTGCGCAGTGACACGGTTGGTGTGGCTTGCCCCGGTGTCGAGCTCAAGATTGCTGACAGCGGAGAGGTCTTTTACCGTTCGCCGGGCGTGTTCGTTGAATATTACAAGAACCCCGAAAGCACCGCAGACACCAAGGACGCCGAAGGCTGGGTGGCTACCGGAGATGCGGGATTTGTTGAGCAAGATACCGGGCACTTGCGGATTATCGACCGGGCCAAGGATGTCGGGCACATGGCGGACGGCAGCCTGTTTGCACCCAAGTATGTAGAAAACAAGCTTAAATTCTTTCCAAATATCCTTGAAGTTGTCGTGTTCGGCAATGGATTGGACGCGTGCACAGCCTTTATTAACATCGACCTGACGGCGGTGGGCAACTGGGCCGAGCGCAATAACATCGGCTATGCATCCTATCAGGAACTGGCCCGGCACCCGCAGGTAATGGACACGATTCAAGGTCATGTGGAAGCCGTCAACGCCTCGATCGCCGAGGACGAGATGTTGTCGGGATGTCAGGTGCACCGGTTCGTCGTGCTGCACAAAGAGCTGGACGCGGACGACGGTGAACTGACCCGTACACGCAAGGTGCGTCGCAAAATCATTGGCGAGAAATTCGCGGATATCATCAGCGCGCTGTATGACGGGTCGACGTCGGTAAGCACCGTGACGGAAGTGACCTATGAAGACGGACGCAAAGGGTCGATCGCGGCGACGCTAGAGGTACGCGACGCCAAGGTTTTCGCGGATACCCGGAAGATGGCGGCGGAATGAGGATGATCCCCATAACCGGCGCAAACGCACGCTGCTGTAGGGCAGTGGATTTTAAGACCATTTGGAAAGAAGGTGTGGCATGAACGATTTGGCCGACGGTTACGTCACTGCGGATGGTCGCCAGATCGGACCGGTCGTGATGGAGATGAAGAATATCACATTGCGGTTTGGTGGTGTCGAAGCGATCAAGGATATTTCCTTTGATATTCGCCAGGGCGAAATCCGTGCAATTATTGGCCCGAACGGGGCTGGCAAGTCATCGATGTTGAATGTGATCAGCGGTTTTTACGTGCCTCAGGATGGCGAGGTCTGGTATCAAGGAAGCCGTCGCGCGCCGATGAAACCCTATGAGGTTGCGCAGCAGGGGATCGCCCGGACATTTCAGAACATCGCGTTGTTCGAAGGAATGAGCGTGCTTGACAATGTCATGACCGGACGTTTGACCAACATGAAAATCGGCATGTTCTGGCAGTCGATCTGGAAGGGCAAGGCGGAGCGCGAAGAGACCGAAAACCGCGAGGTCGCTGAAAAGATCATCGACTTCCTTGAAATTCAGGCGATCCGCAAGACGCCGGTGTCGCGTCTGTCATACGGGTTGAAGAAGCGGGTGGAACTGGCGCGCGCGTTGGCGGCGGAGCCGTCGATCTTGTTGCTGGATGAGCCGATGGCGGGGATGAATGTCGAGGAAAAAGAGGACATGAGCCGCTTTATTCTGGACGTGAACGATGAATTCGGCACCACCATCGCATTGATCGAACATGACATGGGCGTCGTCATGGATTTGAGCGACCGGGTGGTCGTGATGGATTACGGCAAGAAGATCGGCGATGGCACACCCCATGAGGTGCGCAACAACCAAGATGTTATCGACGCTTATCTGGGGGTTGCACATGACTGATTTTGCCACTGGATTTGGGATGGGGAGGGTCTGATATGCCTGAGCAACTGGCCTTTGCGCTAGAAGTGACCGCGAATGGTCTGATGGCCGGGGTGCTTTATGCGCTGGTCGCACTGGGCTTTGTTTTGATCTATAAGGCATCGGGTATTTTCAATTATGCCCAAGGCGTGATGGCGCTTTTCGCGGCGCTGACGTTGGCAGGGATCATCGACGGCCAGGTGCCCTTTAGCCATCTGATCAATGCGGTGTTCGGGACCGATGTACATTATTTTGGATGGAATGCGCCGGCGTTTCTGGCGATCTTGCTGACGATGGTGGTGATGATCGGGTTGGCCTATGCGGTGCAGCGGTTGGTGTTCAGGCATCTGGTCGGGCAGGAACCTATCATCTTGTTCATGGCGACAATCGGGTTGGCCTACTTTCTCGAGGGGGTGGGGGACCTGATGTGGGGGTCCGACATCAAATCGATTGATGTCGGGCTGCCACAAGGGATCAATACATGGATCGACGACACGACGTTCAACTCTTTGGGCTACGGTTTCTTCATCGATAACCTTGATATCGTTGCCAGTATCATCGCGGCTTTGCTGGTGATCATTCTGGTGATGTTCGCGCAATACACCAAACAGGGGCGCGCGATGCGGGCCGTCGCCGATGATCATCAGGCTGCGCTATCGGTGGGCGTGTCGCTGAATTTTATCTGGATATTGGTATGGTCGCTGGCGGGTTTTGTCGCCCTTGTCGCGGGGATCATGTGGGGGACCAAATCTGGCGTGCAGTTTTCGTTGTCGTTGATCGCGCTCAAGGCGTTGCCGGTGCTGATGCTCGGCGGGTTCACATCTATTCCCGGGGCCATTGTCGGCGGTTTAATCATCGGGGTGGGCGAGAAGCTGTTCGAATTCTTGATCGGAGCACCCTTTCTTGGCGGGGCCACCGAAAATTGGTTCGCTTACATGCTGGCGCTTATTTTCCTGGTG
>TARA_R110001599_G_scaffold85867_2_pt1 | contig 10492 bp, 5 predicted proteins | sample TARA_R110001599 | Tara Oceans TARA_R110001599 (sample SAMEA4398360) | marine metagenome | biome: Polar Biome; feature: [MES] marine water layer (ENVO:01000295) within the mesopelagic zone...; material: water (ENVO:00002006), including particulate matter (ENVO:01000060) such as...... | reverse complement strand
GGCTGCTTAAGTGCAGCCATTTGGACAACTGGGTTGAAAATCACCGAAAGTGATCGAGTCGCAAATAATTTCATAATGGCACTTTATGGAGATCATGATTTTAAACCTTCTAGAAAATATGCTGATTCATTTAGTGCCTTAATGTCCTATAAGTTTTATCCACATTTATATAATAGATGGCTTGAGGGGGTTGAAGAAGAGCTGAAAGACCCAAACTATAATGCTAGTTAATGCAAGAAAGTTTGCTAGAGAGATCCTGAATAAATTTCTGACACCAGCGGCAATACGGACATCTTCAGCCGCATAGGATGCGTTGTCATCATGGACTAGATCACTTTTCTCTGGAGCTGAGTACCATAATATGAAGTGAAAGACCCGTCACGAAATCTTTCTGTAGTGGATAGATATACTGATCCCCTGGATGCAGTTGCAGTTGGAGAAGAAAGTAACTCGTTATTTCATCAAGGGCGAGAGCGGGCGACCACCGTATTCGCTGTTTGCTATGCTCAGAGTTCACTGCATGCAGTTGTGTTACAGCCTAAGCGTAGGAAATATACGGTATTTTGGCATGAAAATTCACATGACGATCTTGGGTTGATTCATAGCTTTGACCCTATGGTTGCCTATGTCCACGGCACTGTGCCTGCGAATAAGCGTGTTTCATGGTGAAAAAGCAGTGCGTCTTCGGGTATGCAGGGTATCTTGGTATTCAACATTCAAACACTGCAATGGCATCTTTTGGTATATTACCAGATGGCTTGGTACTTGAAAGAAGCTAGAGGTCAAGCAATAGAAAGTCGAAAAAATGAAAGCGAGTATTCGTGCTAAAGTGAATACCCTTTCCATTACATCAAACATGTTTTTTGTTATTCCTCTGTGAACTATACCAGACTGGTCGAAATTACCCAGCTCCTAAACTTGTTTAAGGTATTAGACAACCTGATGATGAGTGATAATACTTTTGGGGATAATGTTATTGCGCCATATTTCGATCAGTGAGCGAAATATGGGAAAAACAAGAAAATCAAGTGAAAAAGGTTTGAGCTAGTGTTTTGTTGGTTTAAGAGAGGGGCGGCGTATTCCCCATATTCTTCAGACTATACGTGTAACTAGATGTAATTGATTTTCATATTAACCAGTTATTAAAAGGATCCAGATTTGGAAATTGCCGTTGCCGGCACCGGCTACGTAGGCTTATCTAACGCCATGTTGTTGGCCCAGCATAATAATGTCGTAGCAGTCGATATCGTACCTGAAAAGGTGGCGATGCTTAATGAGCGTCGATCAACTATTGAAGATGCTGAAATTTCTGCTTTTTTGGCACGTGATGATTTACGTTTCAATGCCACGTTGGATGCAGAGGCTGCGTATCGCGATGCCGATTATGTGATTATCGCCACGCCGACTGATTACGACCCTGAAACTAACTACTTCAACACCACAAGTGTGGAGGTAGTGATTAAACAGGTAATGCAGGTAAATCCTGACGCGGTGATGGTGATTAAATCCACCGTGCCCGTTGGCTATACGGTTGAAGTCAGCGAGCGGCTAGGTACTCAGAACGTAATGTTTTCTCCAGAGTTTTTGCGAGAAGGTAAAGCTCTGCACGACAACCTTTATCCTTCACGCATCATTGTTGGAGAACTCTCTGAGCGCGCAGCCACGTTTGCCGAGCTGTTAAAGCAAGGTGCTATTAAGCAGGATGTTGATGTACTGCTCACCAACAGCACCGAAGCAGAAGCTATCAAGTTATTTGCCAACACCTACCTGGCGATGCGTGTTGCCTACTTTAACGAGCTTGATTCCTACGCTGAAACACATGGGTTGGATACCAGGCAGATTATCGAAGGGGTAGGGTTAGACCCTCGCATTGGCAGCCATTATAACAATCCCAGTTTTGGTTACGGTGGTTACTGCCTGCCGAAAGATACCAAACAGTTGCTAGCCAACTACCAAGATGTGCCGAACAATATGGTTCAGGCCATTGTCGATGCTAACCGTACACGCAAGGATTTTATTGCTGAATCGGTGTTGCGGCGCCAACCCAAGGTGGTGGGGGTGTACCGTTTGATTATGAAGACCGGTTCCGATAATTTTCGCGCAAGTGCCATGCAGGGCGTGATGAAGCGTATCAAGGCCAAAGGTGTCGAAGTGGTCGTGTATGAGCCGGTTCTAGTTGAGAACACCTTCTATGGCTCTCGAGTGATGCGTGATCTAGAGGCATTCAAAGCTGAATGTGATGTGATTTTGGCCAATCGTATGGTCGATGAACTGAAAGACGTTGCTGAGAACGTCTATACTCGTGACCTGTTCGGCAGCGACTGATCAGTTACTTAAAGCGGTGACAGCAGTGAGGTTTCATTGTTGATTGGGTTGTTCTTTCTGGCAACACAGTCTTTTCTATTTATTGGTGTTGAGTCGAATTATGAGTGTGTTGCAGGAGGCGAATAACGCTTTCCAGGCGGAAGATTACACCAAAGCGTTGCGGCTCTATAGGGCAGTGCTTGCGGAAAATCCTGAATTGAGTGACAGCGAGCTAACCAAGGTCGCTCAGTTCAATATGGCCGTTGCCCAGCGGCGAATTCACTCGCTACCTACTGCCTCTAGAAAAGGCTCGAAAGCCTCTTTCGCTTTTGCTGATAACGATAGGGTGGAGGGGAATATTGATGCTACAAAAGACAGCCATGTATCCGGCTGGTTTGTTGATAAAACCAACTGTGGCAAAGTATTTGACTGCTACGTGTACCTTGATAATGAGCTTTACTTAACGGTCAAGAACGATGGGCAACGCCCAGACCTGAAGCAAGCCGGTATCTCTGAAGGGTTGGGTGGGTTTAGTTTTCAAATACACCCCGCCTTGCTACGTATTAGCTCAACATTAAGCCTACGTTTTGAAAGTGGTGCGTGCTTTGATAATATTGCGATCAGTGAAATATTATCGCCCTCTCTTCCTGATAACCACTATTCTCCGTTAGCGGGTCATGCCCCTGTTAGTGTCATTGTACCTATATTTAACGCACTTGATGACGTGAAGTGTTGCGTTGAGCGGTTATTGCAATATACCCGCCCCAAGGTTGAGGTGCTGCTGATCAATGATGCCAGCACAGACCCCGGCGTTCGTCAGTTTTTGGATTCTGCATCGTTACCTGCTCATTATCACGTTTACCATAATGCGGATAATTTAGGCTACACACGCACCGTTAATCGCGGCATTGAGTTAGCCGGTGAGCGCGATGTTGTTTTGCTCAACTCTGATGCCCGTGTAACCCCCAGGTGGGTGGAGGGTTTGCAGCGAGCAATTGCAACCGACCCGCTGATTGCGACGGTGACACCTATGTCTGACCGGGCGGGCGCATTTTCGGCGCCTACTATTGGTAACGATAACCCGCTACCTGCTGGAGCGTCCGAGGCTGACTATGCCGTCGCGTTTCGCCGGCACTCAATAGGGTTGTACCCCTCTGTACCTACAGGAAATGGCTTTTGTCTCTATATTCGCCGTGGGGTGTTATCGCAGTTGGGCGCTTTTGATGCCGAAGCGTTTCCTCGTGGATACGGTGAAGAAAACGATTTTTGTATGCGCGCCAGAGCCGCTGGTTGGCGCAATGTGATTGATGACCGCACCTATGTCTTCCATGAGCGTAACCAAAGTTTTGGTGAGCAAAAAATAGCCTTGATGAACGCTGGGCGCGCGGTAGTTGATAAACGGTACCCAGATTATTCACTGGCAATTTCGGTATTTACTCAAAGCCCGAGTATCGCAGCCGCTAGGTTCTTAGCCCGTAAGGCATTGAGTTCGGTTGAGAACCACAACCCCGTTGTTCCACGGGTGTTGTTTGTTATTTCTACTTTGACGGGAGGAACTCCTCAAACCAATCGTGATTTGATGCGTGCGTTAGGCTCGAATGTTGAGCCATGGTTGCTTCAGTGTGATGCGCAAACGCTGCGGCTTTATCGTATTGCGGCGTTTGGTGATACTCTCGTTCGTCAGCACACGCTTTCAGAGCCCGTAGAGCCATTGACTCACGTGACGCATGATTATGACCGGGTTATGCAGCACTGGTTGGCAGCATATGATTTTGCGGTTATGCATATCCGCCATCTGGCGTGGCACTCACTCAATTTACCTCGCTTGGCGCAATCTGAGGGCGTGCGGGTAATTAAGTCGTTTCATGATTTTTACACGGCTTGCCCCACAGTGAAGCTGCTTGATGAAAATAACGTTTACTGTGCTGGGCAATGCACTAACACTAAGGGCACTTGCCAGCCGGAATTATGGCAAGGGACTGATCGGCAGCCGGTGTTTCCAGCATTGAAACATCACTGGGTGTACCAGTGGCGCCAGAAGTTTATCGAAAAAGTAGTTCCTTACTGTGATGAATTCGTGACAACGCATGCTAGTGTGAAAGAGACGCTACTGCCGCTTTTAAAGTTGCCAGCTGACAATTTTCATATCATTCCACATGGCCGGGACTTTCCGTGTTTTTATCAATTAGCGGCGCCTTACCAGCAGGGCGAAGCCATCAGAATTTTAGTGCTTGGTAATATTTATGAGGCAAAAGGTAGCCAGCTAATCCAACAGTTAGCAGCTCAGGATAAAGGCCAATCACTGCATTTTCATATTTTGGGGGATACCGAGCTTGTTGAGCAGCCCGGCATTATTCTCCATGGTAGCTATCAGCGTGATGAACTTGCAGCACTTGTCGCTGATATTGATCCCCATGCAGGCGCGGTGATTTCGATTTGGAACGAAACCTGGAGCCATACACTAACAGAGCTATGGGCGCTCGGCCTGCCAGCGATTGTCAGTGATTTCCCTACCTTGCAAGACCGTGTATCAGCTTCAGGTGCAGGATGGGTGGTTGATATGCATACACTACAGCATTCAAATAGGCTGTATGATTTGGTGGTAGCGCAGCAGCAAGAAAAGCTGCAGCATGTACCCGATGTGCAACGTCAAATGCAAGAAACGGGCACGACGCGTCATATGGCAAAAATGTATCAAAAACTCTATTTTGAAAGCTCTTCAATCAACCATATACATTGATAACGCATTTCAATTTTCGATATACCAGAAAAGGGTATTTAAATGTCTGAAAACATTGATTCGTTAAAACAGCAAGTTGAAGCCTGTAAAGCTCAGTTAGAGAAAGATGAGAAAGTACTGGCTGAGCTAAAAACGCATCATGATTCTTTAGCTGAGTCAATGGGAAAGCTACGGCAGACCTTAGAGGTGCTGGAAGGGCAAATGATGGGCTCGGCTCAAGATGAACCTTCAATACAAAGCACCGCGATTGCTGGTTCAAACGAGCAGGCTTTTAAAGAAGCATTCATCAGTGAAGAGCCGTACCCAGAGCAACGCTTGGCAGGTTTCGTGCCGCTAAAAGTTTTATCGGAAGAGCGCGAGCGTTTAGCAGGTTATATTCAAACTGTCCGTGATTCTGAGTTTTTTGATGCCCAGTGGTATCTGGAAACTTATCCAGACATCAAAGACAGCGGTTACGCTGAAGATCCGGCCATGCACTACCTTCTGTTTGGTGGCTTTGAAGGCCGTCACCCAGGGCCATTGTTCAACTCAATTGCTTATTATCTTGAATCCCCCGATGTGTATCAGAACCAGCTGAACCCGCTTGTTCATTATTTTCTTTTTGGTAGGGAAGAAGGTCGCAAAATATTTCCATTATAGTTTATTAGAAGTTTTTCGCATTTAAATGAGATTAGGGTTTTTTCTCGTTTATATCCGGTAGGTTTTAATTATATTGGAATAGCTCATAGAGGTTTGCTAACTAATTCTATGAGCTATTGTTAGGTTGGATTTTTTTGCTTGAAAATTAACAGAGCTGCTGTCTGTTTTAAGTGAGGATTGTGTTGTTAGGAGTGAAGGTAAGATTTTTAGTTGTCGTATGACTGAGGGCAATTGAACTTTTTTACGAGTTGGTCTGTCCTTATGCTATCAGCTGTTTGGTCAGATAATTTATACGTGCAGTAAAATGGTTTGTTAGCTGTGTGTGTATTTTATTGTTTAATATGGATTTTCTTCTAAGGTGGTTTAATGTCTCCCATTTATTTTGTTCATATTCCTAAAACTGCAGGAACTAGCTTTCGCAAAGCTAGCGAAACATTTTTTGGTTTGCGCCATGTTGTGTACGATTATGCGGATGACTCCAATGAAACATCACCGTTCATTTTGGATATTGTTTATGGTGATGGCGATCGCTTTGAGTTCGTAAAGTACTTAGAAGCTAACGAGATCAAGTTTTTAAGCGGACATGTTCATGCGGATAAATACTTACATATATTCGGAGCTGCCAATACTGTGGTTTTTTTGCGCGACCCCGTACAGCGCACAGTTTCAGAGTATCAACACCTTGTACGCCATAATAAATACGAGGGTGATCTTAGGTCTTTTTACACTCAGCCGCGCTATATCAACCGGCAATCGCGGTTGCTACATGGAGCACCGATAGAGGCGTTGGGGTTTGTAGGCCTTACTGAGGATTATCACAATAGTCTTGATCAAATTAATCATTGCTTCAGTGTTAATGTCCAACCGGTAGAGCTTAACCGTGGCCGTACGAAAAAGCAGGATGCCTATAAGCTAAGCGATGAAGTGGTTAAAGAGATTGAGGCACTGAACGAAGTTGATCTTCGTCTTTATAAAACGGCCCAGAATATTTTAAAAAACCGTACAGATTTGTTCCAAAAAGAACTGCCTTATGTGCATAGTGAAATTCAAGATGCTAATAAGAAATTGGTGAGAGGATGGGCATGGTATGCAACTAGTGAGCAACCGGTTGACATTCAGGTGTTGGTTAATGGTCAAGTTAATGGTCATATGCTCGCAAAAGACTTGCGCCCAGGGCTGCTGCGGCTTTCACCGCCGCGTAAAGGTTATGTAGGTTTCCACCACAATTTTTCTGAACAGTTGGCTACTGGCGATGTGGTCGAGTGCGTAGTGGAAGGAACAGGGCAGTCCCTTGGTAAGCGCACGGTTTAACTGTTTTTCTTCTTAATAGTTAGCGTTATCAATATATATATGAGGCATAGGCTCTTGTGAATTTGTTTGTACAAAAACCCAAATATGAGCCGGTCAGTGGCCTTCAACGGTTGGAAGGCGAGAACGCACAGTTTGAGTGGTTATCGATCAATGATGACCCGCAATTTGTCATGCCACCCGGCTTCCTTCTACCTGGCTGGCAAATGCTTGAGGCGGATATTTTCCACAACCAGCCCAGCGCAGCGGTTAAGTTATACTTTGATTTAGGCAATGGTTTTGAGGAGGAGTCGAGTGTTTACTTACCCTTAAAACTTGGTCGTATTACAAAGCGGCTGTTTTGGATGCCCTGGGGCGTTAAGGCAATTCGCTTTGACCCGCTGGAGTCAGAAGGGCTCTTTAGCATTCGTCACCTGCGCTTTGTGTGGTTAACTCCTTGGTTTGCCCATGACCGCTTGGCGCAACGCTTGACGCGAATGCACTACCGTTGGCGGGGGCGGGAGAAAAAAGAGGTGGTGCCCTCGTTAAAGCAGCAAGCACAGGAGAAGGGGGCTCACTGGCGTACTCTGGCCATGGCGCAATATAACGCCACATTTGAACGCATGAGTGCCGGAAAGAGTTATCAGGAGTGGTTGAGCAACCAGGTATTGCCAAGCAGGGCAGAGGTTCAGCAATTTTTAACTAAGGCGGAATACAAACCGCTTATTTCGATTGTTGTACCGGTTTATAACCCTTCTCCCGAGCTTTTAACGGCCTGTATTGATTCAGTTGTAGCGCAGTCGTACCCCCATTGGCAGCTCTGCCTGGCAGATGATGCCTCTACTGATTCTCGGGTGCATAAGGTATTAAACACCTTTGCCGCTTCAGATAGCCGCATAAAGGTGGTAATCAGGGAACGCAACGGCCATATTTGTGCCGCCAGTAACAGTGCGTTGGAAATGGCTGAGGGTGAGTTTACCGCGCTGCTCGACCACGACGACACTCTCAATGAGGATGCCCTGTATCAAGTGGTCGTTGCGCTGCAGGAAAAACCCAATGCGGCGCTGCTATATAGCGATGAAGACAAGCTAAATGAGCGCGGAGAGCGGTTTGATCCTCACTTTAAGCCTGCCTGGAATCCTGATCTGCTACTCGGGCAAAACTATATTTCCCATTTGGGTGTATATCGTACTGAACTGGTGCGTCAGGTGGGGGGCTTTCGTGAGGGGTATGAGGGCAGCCAGGATCACGACTTGGTACTCCGGGTAACGGCAGAAATCTCAGCCGACCGTATTGTTCACATTCCCAAGGTGCTTTATCACTGGCGCGCTACGAAAGGCTCCACGGCGATGAACAGCACCCAAAAAGATTATACCGCTGATGCGGGGCTCAAGGCTGTGGTTAACCATGTAGAGAAGCATCATCGCGGTGCAGTGGTGGAGCATGGCCATTATCCCAACACGTATCGCGTATGCTGGCCCATCCCTGCCGCTGCGCCGTTGGTGAGCTTATTGATTCCTACCCGGGATCGGGTAGAGATTTTAAAGCCTTGCGTCGATGCGATTTTAGACCGTACGGACTACCAAAATTTTGAACTGTTGATCCTGGATAATAGCAGCACGTGCCCTGAAACCTTAGCGTATATGGATGCAGTGGCTAAACGCGATGAGAGGGTGCGTGTATTGCCCTGGTCAGAGCCTTTCAATTACTCCGCCATCAATAATTTTGGTGCCCAACATGCTAAGGGCGAAATTATTGGGTTAGTGAATAACGATATTGAGCCGATCAATCCTGAGTGGTTGACTGAGATGGTCAGCCAGGTATGCCGCCCTGAGATTGGCTGCGTGGGGGCTAAGCTGTATTACCCCAATGATACGATTCAACACGCGGGGGTGATTCTGGGTATTGGTGGCGTTGCTGGCCACGCGCACAAATATTTTACCCGTAACGCGAGTGGCTATTTCACGCGTTTGCATTTGGTTCAGAATATGTCGGCGGTTACCGCTGCTTGTTTGTTGGTGCGTAAATCGGTCTTTGAGCAGGTGAAGGGGCTGAATGAAAACGAGCTGACTGTTGCCTTTAACGATGTCGATTTCTGCTTGAAAGTGCGTGAAGCGGGTTACCGGAACCTGTGGACGCCCTATGCTGAGCTTTACCACCATGAGTCTATTTCTCGTGGTGCGGATGATAATTCGAAGAAACGTTCGCGTGCATCCAAAGAAGTGACGTATATGCGCGCTACATGGGGTAAGCGATTAGATTGCGACCCTGCTTACAACCCTAATCTTACACTTGTACATGAAGATTTTTCGTTGCGTTAAACGCTTGAATATCTAGATACAAAACTGAAGGTGCCCATGCAGTGGTACTTATCAGACACTGGGCTACACCCATGAACAATCTTCACCGGGTATTGAAGTAATACGTTTATGTTGAAAGTAATAAAAAAACCGACGGTATCTGGTTTTATAGATCGGGTGAGTGAGGGGGTGATTAGTGGTTGGAGCCTAGCGCCTTACGTGACTGTTTTGGTAAATGGCCGAGAACGCTGTCGACTGTTTTGTGACCGCCAACGAGCAGATGTGAAAAAGGCAGGGCATTCGTTGAGTGGCAACGTAGGGTTTTATGGATCGTTGGCGCTGCAGCATGGAGATATCGTCCGCGTGGTAACGCCGAAAGGCGTGCCATTGCGGCATAGTCCTTGGCTCTATAGACATCCAAAGCAAAGCGATTGGTTGCCTATTGCCATCACCCATCAACATGCAGAGTATAAAGCAGTGGCTGCGCTCCCTGATCAGTTCTTGGTAGAAAGGTTTAAACCATTGTTTGGGCAGTCTGCTGAGCGTCAAATGGCTGGCGCTGTACTTAACGTTGCTAACCAGGCTCCCGTCATGGCGCGTTTCGATGTGGAGCCCAAGGCTCATGCAAACGTGATGCAACTTTATGAAAAAGTGATAACGCCTAGTCGCATAGCCGCGCCGCCTTTATTGGCAGCGTTTTCTCAAGAAAGACACATGCTACAAATGTTTGCTTTTCAACCAGGCATCACACTGAATGAAGTGGGAGACGGTTGGGAAGCGTGGGTGCCTCTGGTCATGTCGCAACTTGTTACTCTTCAACAGGCTGGCGTAGCTAGACGTAGTACCTTAAAGCGCCGTTCCAGTCGTTTTAAAAGCTTATTGTATAAATTGTTGCCATCGGTATTTGCTCAGACCTTACGGGAAGGTGGTAGCAAGCTTGAATTGACGTTTTTTATCTTTTTGATGCGTGTTACTACACGCTTGCCACGCGTCTTGTCGCATGGGGATCTGCATCGTAATAACGTGCTTATTGATACTCAGCAACAGCAGGTAGCGCTTATTGACTGGGATCGATGGGCGTATTTGCCGTTAGGGTTCGATGCGGCGCTGCTGTTGCGTGGGCTACCCTGGACTGCCGTAGAAACCTTGGCTGAAAAAAGAGTTGAGCAGCAGTTGGGCGCCTTGGTGTTCACCTATCTATTCCAATGTTTGGACGTCGCTT
>TARA_R110001599_G_scaffold24519_8_pt1 | contig 10494 bp, 8 predicted proteins | sample TARA_R110001599 | Tara Oceans TARA_R110001599 (sample SAMEA4398360) | marine metagenome | biome: Polar Biome; feature: [MES] marine water layer (ENVO:01000295) within the mesopelagic zone...; material: water (ENVO:00002006), including particulate matter (ENVO:01000060) such as...... | reverse complement strand
GGGGAGGTTGGGAGGGGGTGCCGAATAAAAAGAAATTAAAAATTCAACAGCATATAAAAGGAACGAACAATGAATAAATTTTCTATGGTACTCGCTGCAACAAGCACGCTTTTAGCGGCAAACAGTTATGCAGCGGATACAGTATCAACACTAGACGCGGTCAAAGAGCGCGGCTATGTAAATTGTGTTATTGGCAACTCATTTCCAGGGTTTTACAGCTTAAACAAAGCGGGTGAATGGCAGGGAATGGACATTGATATCTGTCGAGGCGTGGCGTCGGCTGTGTTTGGCGACGCTTCTAAAGTGAAATTTTTGCCAGTTCAATGGGCTCAAAGTTTCACTTCGATTAAAAGTGGTAAGGGTGACATTTTATCAAAAGGTATGACGTGGACGCTTTCGCGTGATGCCGCGCAAGGACTGGATTTTTTAGATACCTATTTTTACGATGGCCAAGGTTTTATGGTACGTAAAGATTTGGGCGTGAAGTCGGTAAAAGAACTTAAGGGTGCCACGGTTTGTGTACTGACCGGAACATCCAGTGAGCTGAACATCGCCGATTACAGTCGGGCGCACAATTTAGACATCAAAACCGTGGTATTCGACGATTCCTCAGTTCGTAATACGGCCTTTTTTAATAAAAACTGTGACGCGCTAACCAATGACAAATCTGGTTTGGCCGCTCAGCGTTCTGCTGCTCCGAATCCAGATGACTATATGGTTCTGCCTGAAACGATTTCTAAAGAAGCCTTATCTTTTGCGGTAAAACAAAACGACAGCGAATGGGCGAATGTTGTGAAATGGACATTTGCAGCCATGGTCGCAGCAGAAGAGTTTGGTGTGAATTCTAAGAATGTAGAAACAATGCGTGCTGAAACTCAAAGCCCTGTCGTAAGACGCTTATTGGGTACCGAAGGGGATTTGCATACAGGATTAGGTTTGCCTCAGGATTGGGCGTACCAAGTGATTAAAAACGTAGGCAATTACGGTGAAATATACGAGCGCAACGTAGGACCAAACAGTGTGTTGGGTATTGATCGAGAAGGCACGCTAAATGCGTTATGGAAAGATGGCGGCATGATGTACGCCAAATCTTTCCGCTAGTAATGATAGAGACAGGTTGATGCAAATCAACCTGTCTCTACTTTGATTTTTTTATCTTCTTTCGGTACATAGATATGACTCAGCCCTCTGTATCCAAACCGTCAAAAAATACACCTAAGCAAACGAATTTATTTTTGTCCCTGATAGACAAAAACAGGTTATTGCTTAACGATGACTCATATCGAGCGGTGGTTTTACAAGCGGTTGTCCTCGCGGCTGTTTTGTTTGGTTTGTGGTTCTTGTTTTCCAATGCCAGTGAAAACCTCAACCGACTTGGTATGACGTTTGGTTTTGATTTTTTGCAAGTTACCGCTGGTTTTAATATTAGCTGGAGCTTAATTCCTTACGATTCCAGTATGAGTTATTGGCGAGTGTTTTTCGTTGGTATTGTTAATACGCTTATTTTGTCTTTTTGCGTGATTGTGGTCGGTACCATCATAGGGACGGTGGTGGGAATTTTAAGGTTATCAGCGAACCCATTGGTTTCTCAACTGGCTCGTTGGTACGTAGAAATTGTGCGTAACGTGCCATTATTAATCCAAATTATTTTTTGGTTTACGGTGGTTTTTTCTACTTTGCCAGCCCCACGCCAAAGCTACCATTTGGGCGAATGGCTCGTTCTTAATAATCGTGGACTTTATGTTATTTCATTGGAAAGTGCCTTTTCATGGGGATGGATTTTCGCTCTGATCGGTGCTTTAGGTGCCGCAATTTTTGGTCTTTTCCGCTGGTCCAAACCGTATTACAAGGTGTCTGGTTCTCGTTCTGCAGGTTTTTATATCGGCTTAGTCTTCTGGGCTGTTGCTGCTTGCTGGGCCGTTTGGTTTATTTCCCATTCCTTGTCTTTGTCTATTCCGACGTTACAGGGATTCAATTTCAGCGGCGGTGCGTTTCTTCCCGCCTCTTTTGGTGCTGCGTTTGTCGCCATGACAGTGTATCGGTCTGCGGCCATTGCGGAAACCGTTCGCGCGGGCATGCAATCCATTGATCGGGGTCAGTCTGAGGCGGCGTTTACCATTGGTTTTTCGCGTGTTCAGTCATTGCGTTTGATTCTGATTCCTCAGGCAATCCGTTCCATTATTCCTCCGATGACCAATTCTTGGTTAGCCGCCACAAAAGATTCGTCGTTGGCGGTCGCCATTGGCTTTCCTGAGCTGGTTTCTGTCTTTATGCAGACCTCGATGAATCAAACCGGCCGGGCGATCGAAATTATCTTCATGGTCATGGGGTTTTATATATTCATCAGCTTGCTGATCTCTTACTTGCTCAACAAGTACAACGACAGTGTGCAATATAAGGTGCGATAAATGGACGATTTGAATGTGAACAATGAACCTGCTTTGAAGCAATTCGTACCAACACCATCACGTCCTCCTCGTAAGAGTGAAAGAGGAATTATCGGTGCGATTCGTCATCGTTGTTTTAATAGTATTGGCAACAGTTTATTGACCTTGTGTGTTGCTGTTGTGTTGTTTTATTTATTGAAATACATCTTGGATTGGGCGGTTTTTAACGCTGTTTTTATCGCCGATAACCGTCGTCAATGTATGGATATTAGCCCAGATGGTGCGTGTTGGGCAGGTGTTATCAGTTGGTTTAACGGTTTGATCTATGGCCGTTTTCCACTGGAAGAACAATGGCGAGTCAACAGCGGCGTGTTGCTTGGTCTGGCGTGGTTATTGCCGCTGATGTCTAAGCGCGTGGCATTGAGAAACTTTATTTTACTGTCTTGGATCGGCTTATATCCTTTTGTGGGTGCGTATCTTTTCTTAGGTGGACGTTTTGGTGCTGAGCTGGGGCTGGTTCATGGCATGATGACCTGTTTTGCATTGGCTTTTTTAACCATTATTTACACCAACTGGATTTTGTCGGGGCTTGGGAAAAAAGGTCTAAACGAGTTGTTTGTTCCACTGGTGTCGCGTTGGGTACAGCGTCGCATTCATCTGCTTAGTTTTCTGGCGATCTGGTTATTGGTGGCGTTGTTCATCGCTTTTGGACTCAGCTATGTTGCATTGGAACCGGTTGCGATTGAACGCTGGGGCGGGTTGTTTTTAACCTTTATCATCGCGGGGTTTGCCATCACGATGGCGATTCCGGTCGGCGTGGTATTGGCGTTGGGTCGTCGTTCTAAACTGCCTGTAATTCATTGGATCTCGATGATTATTATCGAGCTGGTTCGGTCTGTTCCTTTAATTACGGTGCTGTTCATGGCGGTGACCTTGTTGCCGATCTTTTTACCGGCGGACATGGAGTTTAATAAGCTTACTCAAGTGCTGGTGGCGGTGTGTTTGTTTGCTGGCGCGTACATGGCTGAGAACATTCGCGGTGGCTTGCAGGCGATTCCAAAAGGCCAATACGAAGCCGCAGCGACGCTCGGTTTAGGGTACTTACATACCATGGTGTTGGTTATTTTGCCTCAGGCTCTAAAAATGATGATTCCCAATATCATGACGTCTTTTATTAGCTTGCTGAAAGACACCACATTGGTTTCGATTATTGGTTTATTCGACATCATGTTGATGGCGCGAAACATTGCGAATGACAAGGATTGGGTGGGATTGCATACGGAGCCCTTGGTGATGATTTCTGTGCTGTTTTTCGTGTTGTGCTACAGCATGTCCCAGTACAGCTTGAATCTTGAAAAACGTCTTAAGGTGGATCACTAATGACACTGCCATCGGCAAATTTAGCTAAGAAAACCGTGACCAATACGGCGATAAAAATTGAGAATTTGAATAAGTGGTATGGCGATCATCATGTTTTAAAAGATGTGTCATTAGACATTTTTGAAGGCGAAATAATGGTGATTTGCGGGCCTTCTGGGTCAGGTAAGTCGACCTTAATTCGCACTTTAAACCATCTTGAAGAATACCAAGAAGGAGTCGTGTCGGTTTTTGATCAGCCGCTTTCTCGGGATAGCCAGAGTCATAAAGTGATACACCAAACCATGGGCATGGTGTTTCAGAATTTTAACCTTTTTCCTCACCTTACCGTCTTACAAAACTGCGCTTTGGGGTTGATGTGGTTGCGTAAAATGTCGGAAAGAGAGGCTGAAAAGAGGGTGATGGGCCTATTGGATCGTGTTGGCATCGCCAATTTAGCGTCGCGTTATCCGGGGCAACTATCGGGAGGCCAGCAACAACGGGTTGCGATTTCTAGGTCTCTGGCGATGGAACCCAAAATTATGCTGTTTGATGAACCAACCTCCGCTCTGGATCCGGAAATGGTCAAAGAGGTCTTGGATGTGATGGTTGATTTAGCCAAAACCGGTATGACCATGGTGTGCGTTACCCATGAGATGGAGTTTGCACGACAAGTTGCCGATCGAGTGGTGTTTATGACGGATGGTGAAATTGTTGAAGTCGGTCCGCCAGAGCAAGTATTGGTTCACCCTCAATGGGACAGAACAAAAGAATTTTTACAACACGTGCTCTAAGTTAACGAGCGCGTACACCTCCCTTATTTTTATGGAATGAAATCGATATGTTGGCAAAAAACAGATCGACGTATAGCAACATGCCTTATTGGCTGGCGGATACGTCTTTGGCGAGCAAAATTCACTCTAATGCCCGGTTTGAAATCCCACAAAAAGCGGATGTAGTGATTGTTGGCGGTGGGTTTACCGGAATCTCTGCGTCCATTACCTTAGCTCGCGCGGGTCTAAAAGTGGTTGTGCTTGAGGGTGGTCGTTTGGGGGAAGGAGCCAGTTGTCGAAATGGTGGGTTACTTGGCCCAAGTTTCAGCAAGTTGGGCGTAGAAGGACTGGAGCGCCAATACGGTCGTGACAGTGTTCACTCAACGATAAAAGAGAGTTTGGTGGCGTTTAATTGGCTGGTGGACTTCATCAAAGAAGAACAGATCGATTGTGATTTGTCCTTATGCGGCCGATTTCGTGGCGCCAGTCATCCTAGCCATTACGCTGACTTAATCGAGCAAGCGGAAGCGCTGGCGAAGGTTGTCGATTTTCCTGCGATTGCGGTGAGTCGTCAGGATCAATTCCAAGAAGTTGGCTCAAATGCCTATTATGGTGGCGTTGTGTATCCTACGGATGGCACGTTACAACCAGCGAAACTGCATCGTGGGCTTTGCCAAATCGCCCAACAAGCGGGCGTATTAATGCTTGAACACACCATGGTTCGAGGCGTTACTAAGCAAGGAAATCACCACCAAGTACAATACGATGGCGGCATGATCAACGCAGATCAAGTGATTATCGCCACGAATGGCTACACGGGAAACGAATTTGGCAAATTCAAACGTCGTGTCATTCCTATTCGCTCCGCGATGATCGCAACAGAAGAACTGCCTGAGTCACTCGTTCGTTCCGTCAGTCCGAAATTACGCGCCCATGGCGGCACTGAACGATTGGTGGCGTATTATCGACCTTCGCCAGATGGTAAACGCATTTTGTTTGGCGGCCGAGCATTTGGGAAAGGTGATCAACCTCAGTTGTATTCGAAATATTTACAGGATTTTATGATTCGTACATTTCCACAGCTACAGGAAACGAAAATTGATTATGCGTGGTCGGGTTATGTGGCGTACACCTTTGACCATGTGCCGCACATTGGCAAAATGGACAATATGCATTACGCCATGGGCTATTGCGGATCAGGCGTAGGACGAGCCAATTATTTTGGTCGAAAAATCGCTCAACAGGTGCTTAACCTCACCGAAGGGAAAACATCGTTTGATGATTTTCCTTTCAAAACGCGCCCGTTATACACCGGAAAACCTTGGTTTCTGCCCGCCATTATGAAATGGCATGACTTCGCAGATCGACGCGGATGGTAACAACGTTATCTTGGCGCGTTTGCTGACTGTTATTTTGTTGGTTTTCTAATGGGGCTAATTATTGATTGCCGAGTGCTGATTACAGAGTATTAGCCGTCTTTTACTGCTTGTAACCGACTCGAATCAGCAACGACGATCGCGTCTAGATACTGGGCAATTTTCTCAGCATTCCGTTCCCGATCATGACTCCAAGCATGATGGGGGCGTCGTAACCAATCCACACATCGTTGCCTATTTTTGCATCGCCTTTATAGGGTAAGTCACCTTCTTTTGAAATTTTTCAAATAACCTATTTGCTGAAATCCCGACATGAGCGTTTTTTCGTCTGGGCTTGGTCCTTTCATGTGGCCTCCTCTTAGTGCTTGAAAATCTGTCTAATCATGACCATTCTTTAAGTATTCCAATGGGATTTGATTTTATAGTAATGACTTCATATTTTAAAAGTTATGCTAAGTTGGCTATTTTTTGATCTAATTTGTGAGTTTTCGACGATTTTACATCGATCTGTAACATATCTGTCATCTCGATGTTTTCTAGTATCTGTATAGTCTGAAGTAATGTATTTAAGGTGAACCTATTTATGCCTTCAAACCCCGTTTTATTGACGCTTCAAGAGCATGTATATTTTCTCTTGAATGAAGTCGAAACACACTGCCATATTGTAGAACTTTTTTTCACATCAGGTGCTACCGGATTGCTGCCCAATATTCGTGGTCGACGTGGCTATGTTCAAGCGTTGCGTGAGAAAGCAGACATTGAAACAGCTCGCTTATTAGAGCGCCGTAAAGTCAATACAACCTTTCACGCCCAAGTTAGCGGCATGCATTCGTTAGTGATCGCGCTTGAGATGTTGACCAAGCATTGCTTTGATTGCGTGCGCGAAGGGACGTTAAGCGCGCCCTATGAACACCCTGCAGGCCAAGATTGTTGTAAATTGGCTAAGCGTATACGACGCGCTTTACGCCTTGTTAAAGTCGGTGTGGCGGATAACCGACGTCGCACGGGCATCAAATTGGGCCGACGCACTCATAAGCTGCTGGCCAGTTACAACGAGCTGCAAGCTCAGACATTACAAGCGAAATTAACGCTGAGCGATGAGCAGTTACAAGCGGCGATTTTAAGCAATGTCGGTTTGAAACGATTGATTGAACAATTAAGTGTGGTCGCGGAAGCCCTGATTAAAGCGGATCTTGGTCAAGTCGCGACCTTGCAGAATTACCCTCATTTATTGGACAGTGCATCCAACCTTAACTACAACTTGAAAGATCTAAAAGTCAGGCGTCTAGCATTAACTCGGTCGGGCAGCGCGATCGCGGCGATCTCGCATAAAAGCGAGTCTGGAAAGAATGTGCTCGCGGTCTACAAAGAGGGAGATCGCATCAAAATTGACGAGGAAGTGGCGGGTGTGAATCATTGGCGCACTATCGACCCTCGGCTTGCGCCCAGCGTTCTTTCTCAAACAGGGAGGCTGAATAATGGCGAAGAGAATGAGCAATCGTCTTTGTTGATCGAGCATATTCCGGGCAAAACATTAGAGAAACTGTTGCTTGATGGGGATAAAGACGGCGCTCAGGCCGCGCTTAACATTTTGTTTAAAACACTCAATAAGACGTGGAAAACCACGCTAACGCCAGAATCTTGCTCGGCAAAGTTTATGCTTCAGCTGCAAAAACGGATTGGCGACAGTCGCAGGGTTCACCCTGAATTTTTTAAAGACGAAGAACGGATTTGTGGTTATGTGAGTGCCAGTTTTGATGAATTGGTTGAAAGGGTTGCCATACAAGAAACGCAATGGCGCGCGCCCTTTTCAGTGCTGACTCATGGTGACTTTAACGTTGATAACCTGATCTATGACGATGTTGAACAGCGTATTTATTTTATCGATCTGCATCGCGCGTCTTACTTTGATTATGTGCAAGATTTGTCGGTGTTGATGGTGTCTATCTATCGTTTACAAGTGCTCAGTGGCGTCACTCGAAAACAGATGATGGACAGTGCCAAAGCGGTTTATCAGTTTGGGCGACGCTTCGCTAATCGACAACAAGATGAGACATTTGAAGTACGGCTTGCCGCAGGTTTAGCGCGTTCGTTTGCCACCTCTACGCGTTTTATTTTTGATAAAAAACTGGCGTCTCGTATGCATTTACGCGCTCGATATTTGCTGGAACGTTTAGCGAAACTGACGCCGGAACAAGCTCAGACATTCACCTTACCATTGAGAGAACTTTATGTTGAATAAGCCAAAAATCGGGGTCATTGGCATCCCTGGGAAATGGTCTACGGAAGTATTGGCCGATCGATTAGAAGAACGCACGGGGTTTCGTGCGGTGATCGACATGAATCAGGTCGAATTGCGTTTAGACACTCAGCAACTAATGTATCAAGACCTCGACTTAATGACACTGGACGGTTTGATTATCAAAAAGATCAGTGAAGTCTATTCGCCTGCCACAGAAGATCGCATCCACATGCTGTCTTATGCGGAACGTGCTGGCGTGAAAATGTTCAGCCCAACGCAGAGTGTTGGTAACTTGGTGAATCGATTGAGCGGCACATTGGCGTTGCAGCAAGGCCATATTCCGATGCCAAAGACACGCGTCACCGAAAGCGCAGAGCAAGCGTTTACGACGGTGCGAGAATTTGGTTCAGCGATTTTGAAACCGCTGTATTCCACCAAAGCACGCGGCATGATTATGCTAACCGAAGACGACAGCGACGACTTTGTTCGCAACGCATTGGAAACGTATCGCCAGAGTCAGACTATTTATTACATTCAGCAAACCGTGAAACTGGATGGTCGTGATCTGGGTATGGTGTTTGTGGGTGGTGAATACCTTTGTACTTATGCCCGTGTTGGCAACAAAGGCTCTTGGAATACCACGATTAACAGTGGTGGAAAATATGAATTGTTTGAGCCAGATGCGGCACTGATTGAACTGGGTCGTCGAGCGCAATCTTGTTATGACTTGAGCTTCACTACCGTCGATATTGCCTTGACGGATCAAGGTCCAGTCGTGTTTGAAGTGTCGGCATTCGGTGGTTTTAAAGGCGCGTTAGAAGGGTGTAATATCGACGCGGCCAGTGTGTACGCCGACTATATTTTGAAGGAGATCACCAAGCCATGATTAAAACATTATTGAACCTATCCCATGTGGATGAAGGGCTCACCCATTGCGTTCATGATATCCGACTGACATTTGCTGAGTTGTCTATCACAGTGCATTCCAATGAAGCCATGTTACTCGCTGCCTTGGCCGATTATTATCGTAGTTATTTAAAAAAAAATACCAGCGCGACCTCATCGTTGAACCTGTATGTCATAGAACAAAGCGCCGTTGGCGATGATTTGGATTGGTTAGAAGTACCTAGAGAAGCAGGCAAGCAAGGCCGAAAAGAAGGTTTTCTTGATGTAGCGGATGGCCGTTGGATTAAAAAATTCAAAACGGGCATGGCCTTTTTACAACGGACAGAAAAAGCCATAGCAGTGGGCCCTTGCGCGGCCAATTTAGCGCAAATTATTAACTTTATTAATAACCAATTCCTTAACCATTACTTGCGCCAAGGTTTTACTTTAGGTCATGCGTCTGGGTTTAGTGTAAAGGGTGAAGTAACAGCTATTGCAGCAGGCTCTGGTGGCGGTAAATCCACGCTAATGCTGCGTTGTCTCGAAAATACAGAACGTGATTTTCTCACCAATGATCGTATTTTGCTGAAAAAAACCGCACATGGAACGTCCGCGATTGGCTTGGCAAAACTGCCTCGGGTAAACCCTGGTACCTTGCTGCATTCCGATCGTTTGCGTCACATTCTGCCGGAATCTCGGCAAGACATGTTATGCCAAATACCTCGAAATGAACTATGGTCATTAGAGGAGAAGTACGATGTACAGATCGAAGACAATTATGGTGAAAACCGTGTGCAGTTAGCGGGTAATTTGGCTCGCCTGATTATGCTTGATTGGTCATTGGACAGCTCGGAACCGACACAAATAGAACGAGTCAATTTATTACAACAAGCCGACGTGATAGAAGGACTGCGCAAACGCCCAGGGCCTTTTTATCAAGATAAAGACGGCGCTTTCACGGATCTCAATGGCATTGACTCTGTGGCGCACTATGCCAGCGAACTCGAGAATGTGGACGTTTATCGTTTAACGGGAAAAATCGATTTTGACCGTGCTTATGATTTGATTGCTACCTTGGATCAACCATGATCGCTCGCATCGCACTGATTCGCCACGGTGCTTACGAACAGTTGAAAAATGTGCCGAGCGCGTTGCAGCCTTTTCCTCTGACTGAGGAAGGCGAGCAAGAGGTGCGACAACAAGCCCGCACGTTTGGTGAGTGGTTAACGCGCAATGGTCTGCGACTGGATCCACAAGTGGACTCGTCGACTTTATTGCGAGCGTGGCAGACGGCGATGATTTACGCCGAAGAGTTACGTGAATATTTTGATAATGAACCACAAGTGGTGTCGTTTCCTGCTTTGTGTGAGCGCAGTGTTGGCGCCGTTGCCAACTTGCCTGTAGAAGAAATCGAACGGGTGTTAGCGCTGGATCCACGTTTCTCTACACCGCCAGAAAATTGGAAATCAGACAGC
>TARA_R110001599_G_scaffold106409_2_pt1 | contig 10498 bp, 7 predicted proteins | sample TARA_R110001599 | Tara Oceans TARA_R110001599 (sample SAMEA4398360) | marine metagenome | biome: Polar Biome; feature: [MES] marine water layer (ENVO:01000295) within the mesopelagic zone...; material: water (ENVO:00002006), including particulate matter (ENVO:01000060) such as...... | reverse complement strand
TCTTCAAAGCCAAGGGCATTAGTACCAGCGTCAGCCAGTTCAGCTAGACCTTCTGCGGCAGTCAAGAATGATCCAGCAAAGCCCCTTACAGCACCCTTACCAAACTCACCAGCCTGTCCCAACGCTGTTCTTTCGTCAGCGTAAGGGTCTAGCTCTTCTTGAGGAGTTTGGCTTGTTGCCCCAAATACAGGATACTCTTGCTGGGCAAAAATCTGATCAAGCTCCATATCTGACGGAGGTTGATCGCCCTCTATCCTTAGCTTTCGGCCATTCGGGTCAACTACTTCATATACTGGCATTAGGCTATTTAACCTCGGTTATAGAATACTTCCTAGAAGTCAAAGAACCTGACGGTGGCGCTGAGGGCAAGGTGGCTATATATCTATCTATAATAGCACTTGAAATTCCAGATCGTGAGCCAATCTCTCTGGCAAATTGCGCCCTTAAATCAGCTTCTCTGCGCCTAAGTTTTTCTATCGCGTCTGGGTCTCCTTTTGTTGCTGTAGCTCTAAGACTAACTAAATCAGAGTTTACGTTTTTGATCTCCTTAGTCAATGCATCTTCAACTGACCTCTCCAGTCTTGCCTGAGCGCCCTGATCTGCGGTACTTAACCTAAGATCACGATCTCTTTCAGCCTCTGTTCTTCGGGTATCATAATACGTTTGCTGTAACTTTCTATCGAGCGCCTTTTCCTGACGGCCAATTTGCTTCTCTCGGATTCCTGTAGTCGCTTTAGCCGCGTTCTCTATACCTCCCGCAAGATCATTCTTCATAAGACCAGCGCCTATATACATTAACGCCTGCGACAGTATTCTTTTGTCTGTATCACTCTCATTACCTGCCTGTGCGGCCAAGTATTGAGAAAGGCCGGTAGCCTGCTCGCGAACCGCTCCTGCTACGTCAGAAGAAAGGTCTCGTAAGGCATCCCCTTCTGCCCCTTCTGGCCCTGTGGTTGAGCCTCTTGCTATAAGATTTTCGGCTAAAGAAGTGTCAATGACTTGGCCGGAAACATTATCTCCAGCCGCGCTGAGAATCTGCTCTGAATCCATTGCATCTTGATTGGGCCTAGCCTTACTGAGAATCTGATCTGAACTAAGCTGAGACCTTCTCCCATCGTCAGAAACAGCCGCCATGACCTCGTTGAAAGATCCATCACTTGTTTCACTCGCATTTTCAATGCCGCCAAGCAACCCTTGAAATCTATTCAGCAACTTATCACCATCAACATCAAGGGAGCCAGAAACAACTGTATTAGAAAATAAAGGCTCTCCTTCTATTGGAGGGCGAGTATAAGGAAATTTAGAGTAATCAGTAGGAACCAAACTAAAGTTTTCTACAGCATCAGTACCTTTTGCAACCATTCTACCAAGAACAGACTCGTCAAAGTCTCGCGGTGCGTCTACTTGTGCGTTTGTCATTGCCCGTTGCAAAGAAAATGAATTAGCATCCTCAATCAAAGCCCCAGAAGGGTTATCGGTAACATCTCCACTTGCATTCGTTATCTTTGGCATTCTTATATTGGTAGGGTTTGCTATTGCCGCAAGCTCTGCCTGTCTAGCATTGTTTGCCGCGCCAATCTGATCAAGGGTTCTAATCACTGGGTTGCCGACTTTCTCGCTCACAAGCATATCTGGAGAATCAAGAGTCTCAGCCCCAGTAATCGGCTGACTCAAAGACGCTAAAGCCTCTTCTCGTCTAGATGCATTTTCTCTATCTAAAGCCATTACATCTTGATTGGGCATTGTTATTGTAGGTAGGTTTGCCGCCGCATCAGGTCTTTGATTTAAGGCGTAAAGGTCAGGGTTAAATGACTCCATCTCCTGAACCATCTGCTCTTCAAAGTTCATAGGGGGTGATATGCTTCTGGCGTACTCTTGAGCAACATCAGCCGCCGCCTGCTCCCCAAACTGTAAGCCTACTTGCTGTTGCAAGGTCTCAATAGGTATACCATTGCTAATGGCATCGGCAATTATTTTATCAAAACCCTGCATACTTGCCATGTTGTTTACATTTGTATTTATCAGATTTGGCAACATACGACCATCATTCATCCTCACAGCACCGCCAGCGTACATCCCCTGCATAGGCTGTTGCATAGGCTGTTGCATCCCCATAAGATTCTGAGGCTGTGCTGGCTGTAATGCGGCAATACCTTCCTGAACCACACGCTGTGCAACTTTTGGCTGTGCTTGCTGTGAGGCTTCGCTGGCTTTGCGAGTACGAGTACGGTCGTCAATTTCAGAGACAAAAGCCCACTGAGGGATTGAGGGGTCTCCCTTCTGTGCCTTCATTAAAAGCACATCATCAGGAAGTCGGCTAACAATGTCGATTTGTTGCTGTATGTTATTCATTATATTGCCATCAACCTCTTAATAATTAACCACGACCAAGGGCATTATACAACCCAACGCCACCAATACCCGCACCAAGAGCTTGCTGATAACTAGATGGCCCTTCGCCAAATGCTGTTCTGGTAGTTCCGGGGGTAACCGGAATACCCTGAAGGATGTTGCTGAAGAACCCAAGCTGTTCACGACCAAATGCTTGCTGGCGCAAGAAGTCCTGATATCCCATATCAAGGCTACGTTGCTCCATGTCTCGCATATTCTGGCCTGCCGCTTGAAGGTTTTGAAGCCTCTCGTTCTCCATGCGTTGATCCTGACCACCAAGACTACCAAGAAGCTCAGAGGATCGCAGTATCTGATCCCTGTTAGCCCTGTCAGAGTCTAGCGCCTGCATTGCCAGATTAGACTGATTTAACATGTATTGATTGTTTGTCTCTCTAGCGGCCATTCGGGCATCGTTCTGAGCTTGATTAACACGCTCCTGTATCTCTTGAGCAGAAAGACCAAGCCTAGCGCCTTCTTGCTCGGCACGTTGCTGTGCTTCAAACACCGCTCTGTCTTCTTGCTGTTGAGCCATTCTAAGCTGTTCGTTTTCAGAGAATGCTGTCTGAGAGAACTGCTCCTGAGCTTGACGGGCCGACTCTTCTTGCTGTTGAGCAGTTAACCCTAACTGAGCGGCTTGCTGTCTTGCCTGCTCGCCTGCGTTAAACGCCGCAAACTCAAACTGCTGTTGCTGTTGCCTAGCCTGATCAAACTGATTGAACGCATTGACCTCAAAGTTCTCTCTAGCCTGATTAGCCGCATCAGTAGCTTGTTGGGCTGTTAGACCTAACTGTGCCGCCTGTTGTCTTGCCTGTTCTCCAGCATTAAAAGCCGCTTGTGCAAACTGCTCTTGTTGCGCCCTTGCGTCCATAGTCTGCCCGTAAGCCGACTGACGGAACTGTTCTGCCGCTCGTTGAGCTTCTTCATTCATCCCGAATGCAGACTGCCCAAATTGTTCCTGCGCCCTTCTTGCATCATCTAGCATTTGATAAGCTGACTGATCAAGCCCTGCTTGCGCTCTTCTGCCCTCTTCAGTCATGCCAAATCCACTCTGAGCAAACTGCTCCCTCGCCTGTTGCGCGGCATCTTCTGCTTGCTGTGCTGTCATGCCTAATGTTGCGGCCTGTTGTTTTGCTCTTTCTCCCGCCTCAAAGGATGAGATTGCCATCTGCTGTTGAGCCTGACGCGCCTGCTCCGTGGTACTGAACGCAGACTGACTAAAGGTTTCTTCTTGGCCTCTAGCTGATCGATCAGCCTCAAATGCCTGTAAAGCCTGATTAAATGCCGCTTGATCGCCTGTAGCCTGTATGTCGGACAATTGTTGTTGCAGGTTCCTATCTTGCTCGGCAAGCAAAACGCCTTCACGGTAACCGCCAAAAGCACCAGCACCTGCCGCTTGCAGGCCAATCTCTGACGCACTCTTGTCAGCTTCTCGCCTAGCTTCTCGCTTCTGAACATCGGTGACAAGTTGCTGATAAGGATTCATGTACTGTTCAAGAACACCCTGATCGGTTACGCTTCCTGCCTCAAAACCACTTTCAAGGTCTCTAGCGGTGTAATCTTGGCCTAGCTCTCTAGCCACATATCCTGCATCAAAATCTCTACCTTGATATTGCGAGTCATAATCTTGAGCCTGATAGTCTTGATTAAAATCTTGAACCTGATAGCCAGTGTCGTACTGCTGAGGCGCGTACTGAGAAAGAAGGTCTTCAGCTACAAACTGAGAGCCTCTTCCGCTAGCGTCATAGCCAGCATCAAATTGCATTGGCTGATAGCCAGTACCGCGATACATAGCCTGATAATCATTGCCTATGTCTCTAGCTTGATAGCCAGAGTCAACATCCTGAGCCATATAGCCAGAGCCTCTTTGGCCTGCCCGAAAGTCTTGGCCTAGATTGCCTGCATTGTAGCCGGAATCAATGTTTCCAGCGTAATACCCTGAATACTGGGCATCAGGCCGATAGGCATTAGCAACCTGCATCGCTTGATTTGGGTCTTGATAGCCAACTGCCGCCGCTAACTCCGAAGCCTGCTGGAATTGCATTGGATCGCCACGGTACGCCATATCAGCAATACCACCCATAGCGTCCATTTCATATGGATCAAAATCAGCGATACGAGGAGCCATGTAGCCTTCGTAGCCTCTTTCGCTTTCATATGTGCCTCTATCTAAGAGGTTTTCGTAAAACGGTCTTGCGTACTCCGGCAAGTTGGTTGTTGTTTGCTCGACTTCTTGTACGCCACCGCCGCCGCCGCCTTTGCTCATCTTGTAATCCTCTTCTCATAAACAACATACGACTGTTCAAAGTCATCTTGTTTTAGCCATTTCCAAAACCCCTGCCTTGCTGTAGCTTCTATTCCATCACAGCCTGCGCCCTCGGCAAAACCGTTGAACTTTTCAAGCATATCCCAAACCCAGTCATTGAAGTTATCTCCTCCTAGGAACTGGATAGCCAGCATTTTTTTGTTGGGGTACTCAACGAATTCTGTAGTGCCTACGCCCTCAATTTCTTTATTGTCATTAAACGCCAGCCAAAGGTGCTGTTGACCGCTAGCAATAACCTGAAAAAGGACTTCCATCGTCCAGCGCCCGTTAGAGCGTATTACAGCGCGTTTAAGCTGACCCTCTACGTCAGGCCACAATGCGTTTAAATACGTTGTAGGGGCGATTGTGATGGTGTGAGTGATCTTTCTGGGGGCGTTCTTGCTTTTTACCCTTGGCTCTCTAGAAAGGTCTCTTGTAACCTCTTTCTTTACAGCTACGCTACTCATGCAGGTAATACCCCACCTTGTTTAGCTTGAATGGGAGCAGGCTGTCTAGTTGTTCCGGTTCTTTTTGACCGTACTCTATCGAGCATCTCATCTAATTGTTCTGCGCCAGCATTTGAGCTTCCATCGCCAATTCCAGAAACTACATCAGCGGGAACAATGTACTCGTCAGGACTTACCGCGACTGGCTGTTGATTGCCAATCATACCCATGACTTCGTCATCCATGCCTCCACCCTGACCCTGTATCTTACCTTCTGTTTGGGCGTTTGGCACTACTGATTTCAGAACCGTGTCGCGCAACTGAGCAAAGACTTCACTGCCATAGGTATCTACAAACATGTTAATAGCAATCTCAGCTTGCTCTGGGGGCAACTGCCCTAGAATTGCTTGCGTTGTTTGCTCCAGCAATTGGGTATCTCTATTTTGCGGAGTCATTCCACCCTCAGCTAAGGACACAGCCTCGGTGTTTGTAGCCATAAGCTCCATAACGCCCTCTTTTCCAATTTGAGCGGTAATAGCTTCTAGCTTTTGCTTCAGCATGTTATATCTTTCCTGATCTCCTCTTGTGCCATCAGGGTCTGCCTTAACAACCTGCTTTATCTCAGAGATAACCGAAAGAATTTCATTAGGCTCCATCTGGGGCGCGTCCATCTGTCGTGGCGGCTGATTGGGATAAGCATTAATATTCATACCTTCAGCGCCCATTGCTGGGGCCATCGAGGGAACTCCCTGACCTTCCGCTAAAGATACAATGCCTCCACCAGCCATTTGATTTCTATCGTAGATTGGTACGGTCAAGTCTCCGTAATTACTAGCAAAGTTTCTGCTAAGATCACCTCCAATGCCAGTTACAAGATTACCTGCCTCTCGCGCCGCGTTATCTCTTGCAAGCTTTTCAGCATCCTGCTCTGCGTTAAACGGGCCGCGACCAGTTCTTAAAGCATTAGCCCTCATCGCGCTCTCTACTTCAGTGGTTCCCATATCCATGTTTGCGTTTGGGTTGTAACCGCCTTTTCCGGGGAATGTTGGTAAATTTGGCGGAGGATTGCCATCGGCAGGGGGGTCTGCTGGGTCTACTGGGTCTACTGGGTCTGGCAGAGGCTCTCTAAAGTAAACTTTCTCTGCGCCGAATCCTGCGCGAGGGTCTCGACCTTCAGCCGCCATAGCCGCTGACTCAGCCTCTAACTCTGCACCTGTAACAACTCTGGGGGGTCTAACGCCACGCTGTGTTTCTACAGCATCACCACCTCCGGCCATGTATCTTGAGAAGTCAGGAATACTGCCTCCCGGAAACATCTGAACGGGTGGCCTGCCCATGTTCTCTAGGTTATTTCGCTGACGCATGTAATCTTGAGGGTTGATCGAAGTTAGACCACCCTGATTGTAGCCGTATGCCCCTGAGTATGGATTGTTAAGGGCAGAGTCTTCACGGGCAGAGCTTACGGCATAGTCTCGCCTTGCGTAGGCATCAGCTAGCTCCTGATCTTTCTCGCCCTGCCTCTTACGGCCAGCCGCCCTCATGTCATCTGAAAGCATTTCCTGCGCTCTTGCGCCCTCACCTACCGCTACAGGAAGGATTGAACTTGGGGACATCAATTCCTTGCCGAACTGTCCGGCAAATTTCATCGGATCACCAGCAAAATTCGATCCCATATCCCTACCTGCCTGAGCGACTGCGTTGTCGTAAGTCGCCTGCTTGTAAGCAATAGAGCCTGTGTTTGGCGTGTTCATCATGGACACGCTAGAACTTGAATCTGGAACTGCTGGGGAAAAATTCTGATTCGGGAATGAGGATGGTGTTGCCGCGCTCATCTGGACTGGAGAGTTAGCTGGGGCAGTTAGTGCCGCTATTTGCGCGTCAGCCGCCGCATTATTTACTCCCGAAGTTGCTATATTAGCGGCATCTAGAGCGGTTTCAGCGCCTGTAAGCGCACTCGATGCATCTGCAACTGCTGGATTAAATATCTCCGTAGCTCCCTGCATTGCTTGACCAATACCATAGCCAGTAAGTCCTGACATGATCCCCTGCTTTAAGTCACCTGTAAGGGCCGTGGTGGCAAGTCCAGAACCAACCGCACCAGCGGCGGCGGCACTAAGGCCAGCCCCACCCAAGATGCTCGCCCCTGCGCCAGTCAGGAACGTGCTACCCAACATACCTCCAAGCAATGGCGCTAAAAAGGGCAGAAACGCCTCTGGCTGACCTGTTACGGGGTTGGTAGTCAAAGAGCCTGTAGGAGACAATGAGGCAAGCCCAGCGACCTCGACAGGATTCATGTGAACCATCATGCTATCGCCATAACGTCCGTGGGTAGCCATTTGGTTGGCAACTCCCTGCATTGGACGTTGATTTGAATATTGCGCGTTAGGGTTGTTCATTTAGCTTGTCTCCACACCAAATAGGTTAAAACTTACATCTACAGCACTGGCATACACTTTAATAACATCAGTCTGTCCAAGGCATATACCAATCACTACAGTTTGAGTTGTGTTAGCCGCAAGGGCTTGATCGTAGAATAAAAACTGCTTATCGTCTGCGCCAGCCCCTGCAACATGTACGCTGACCCTAAAGGTAATGCTAGAGCCTGTTCTGTTGCAGATAACTAAAGAGCTAACCGTTGTCTGCGCTAAATTGGGTACAGTGTATAAGGTCGTTGCTGTAGTGGCCGCTGGGTCAAGCTGACCCAATACCTTGATAACGTCAGTCATGAAGCACCCATAAGAAGAAACTGAAATCTACGCATAGCCAAAGAACCCTCTTTGTCGCCTTGAGTTTTTGCCGCTGTTATTTCAACCTCATGCTGATTAAAAGCATCTTCAATGACTTTTCTGGTCAAAGACTCGTTAGGCACACTGTACTCGTCAAGAGGGATAGGCAAAGGTGTTTTTCTTATAGCCATTATCTTCTACCGTCCTGTCTGATCTGAAATCTAAGCGTCCCCAATCTCCAGCCGTAGCCTGAGCCTGTGCTTTCCACTCTAATTACTGGATGTCTGGCCCTCGCCCGCAAGTATGACTCTGTTGTTGACTGGTTAACAGTAACAGATGAAAGCGTTGTTACGTCTTGGAGCGGGTAGTCTCTACCTTTTACTGTAATGGATACGGAAGGATCGGTTCCGTCAAACGCGAAGTCGGGAATAACCTTGCTCATAAACATGAAGCCCTCGCCGTCACCTATCTCAAGGTCTCCAGATTCAACATAAGCAGTCATAGCAGAACCGTCAGCATCAAACCCAGTTTCATGGCTATAGAGATAGTTGTAGGTTGCGGCTGTATCTGTATCAACACCAGTTGCTATGGGGCTATCTCCCATTCCCGAATCAAACCATGCGCCTCTATCCAGCGTCCCTACAGACCAAAGGTTTTCTTCGTAGTTGTAGGTTACATAGTTGGTTATCTCTGTATCTCCAGTTCCTATGGGATAATACCAAGTAACTTCAGAGTACGCAGAGTTTTCAGCCGCAAAGACCTTATACGATTGGCCGACATTCAGGTTGGAGAACACATAGTCTTTAACGGAGCATGGAAGAGGCTGAACTGAGCCGTTATAGACGTTAAAGCCGCCCTCATCCATAAAGTAAACAGAGCCTCTAGCGTTGATTGCCGCTCTAGGAGAAACCATTGACACATCAGTGCTTAGTGTTGAGAAATCAAATACAAACGGGCCACCCACAAACCTCATGGAGTGAAGGCTTTCATCCGTAAATACAAGTATCTCCTGCCTTGTTTGAACAGCGCCAACAATTAATGAACCAGAATTTATTCGCACACCGCCTGCTGTGTTGGTTGCAGTGGGTGTCCAGTCGGTCAAGCTACCCTGATCAGAGAAACGTATAAACAAAGGGTCTAGAATTGATGAGCCTATAGGGTTTGTCCCAAAGGCGATAACGTGCTTATCTATATCAGATACCAATATCTGCAATGCCGCTGTTGGGGGGTTTGATCCGCCAAGAGATGCATCAGAAATATCTACAGCCCTACTTGCAAGACCAGCAGAGAGGTCTGAGTAGTACACCCCTCCTCCTCGCACGTTGAATAAAAGGTCTTCTCCGAAGTTGTCTTGACTAAATAGCCTCAACTGACTTCCGGGCGTAATTGCTGATACAGAGCCGAATCCACCGCTTCCCCAAGCGTTAACGCCCCAACCTGTGCTTTGAACAAATGTATTCAGCCCTGTATTTATCTGATACGCACCAACGGTGCTACTACCTCCATTTCCAGAGTCGCTGGCGTTTGCCGTCACGACATCTCCAGATGTATCTTTCGCAACGATAGTGTAGGTGTTGGCGGTCAGAATCGAGACTATCTGGTACTCTTGGTTGAGAACGCCAGCCACGATAGTGCCGCCAAGGGTAGCCGCACCAGAAAACGTCACAAAATCATTGACGTTAGCGCCATGAGAGGTGTCTGTTATCGTTATTGTCGAGCTTCCGTTTGAAGCCGAAAAGGTAACGTCACCAGCAGATGTAGTAGCCCTTATAGGGGTAACATCATAAAACTTAATGCCTTCGGTAATGTAGAACTTTAGGTTCGTTCCGACACCCGTGTGTTTGGTAGTGCCCAAGCTAGCCCAAGTCAGCAGTGATCTACAAACGCCCTGAAAGGTGTTAGTTGAAAACTTAGCCCAACCGCCTATTTTTTCGGGACGGCCTTTTCTGAACCGTATCTTGTCAGAATCAGTCCATCCCTGATCAGCGGTATAGTCTGTCCCTTCCTTGCTAATTCCAGCGGCAAACTGAATCTTCTGTAAGGGCATAATTAACCACCATAGGGAGGATTAAATGGAATAGTAGGCTGAGATCTTCCCGTCAATGTCGCATACTGAGGGTCTTGCCTTCCACCCTTTGTTGGGCCGCCTCTTGGCGGCTGTCCGTATGGACTAGGCATGCGAGGGCTAGGCATACGGGGAGTTCCATAGGGAGAATTAAATGGAGGGCTTTGTCTTCCACCCTTAGATGGCCCACCTCTTGGTGGTTGCCCATACGGGCTAGGCATGCGAGGGCTAGGCATATAAGGTGAAGGCATCCGCTGAGGCGGTCTGGGCATCCGCTGAGGAGGCTGATACCTCTGAACAGGGCGGTATGGCTGAAACTGAGGATTGCTCATAGATGGAGCGCGATACTGTCCGCGCAAACTAGCTATCCCTGACTGATCAGAAAACAAGCCTCTAGTAGGTCTAGGTCTTACATACGGAACATAAGGCTCTGGTGTTGGCTCTGGTGTTGGCGGTGCTGGATCATCTAGCACTGGAGGATCAGCTCGCGTATCTTCTATAGGATCAGAGGGCATTGTTTCAGGGGGAATCGTAGGCATCGGCCCTTCAGGGGGTCTATATGGCCCTG
>TARA_R110001599_G_scaffold345679_1_pt1 | contig 10508 bp, 8 predicted proteins | sample TARA_R110001599 | Tara Oceans TARA_R110001599 (sample SAMEA4398360) | marine metagenome | biome: Polar Biome; feature: [MES] marine water layer (ENVO:01000295) within the mesopelagic zone...; material: water (ENVO:00002006), including particulate matter (ENVO:01000060) such as...... | reverse complement strand
TAAAACCATAGTTAAGCCATGCCAAATCAGAACACAATTCGTTCCAAACATTATTGAAAATTTACACCGTTCTTCAATGTTTACAATTATGATGTCTTCCATTTTAAGTCCGAGATGTTGTTAAGCGGGAGATTACAGACAGTTTATTGCAGAAATATTTGAATTGTACTATTAAAAAACTCTAAATGGAGTTTTTTTAATAGCCGGAAATCCGGTTTTGAACTTAAGCTTGAGGCTTAGCACCAAGCTCAGAGATTTGTGAGATATCAAACCTATTAAAGACGTTTTTCTAATGACTTTATTCAAGTAAGGCAAACTCAAGGTCTCGATTGGGACATGGACTAAACCGTTATCGCTGCAAGTTTTGCATTTTAAAGTAGCTGTTTTAATGCCGTAAAAAACTCAAAGTGAACGACCGATTTTGCCCTAATTTTGCTCTAGAGTTGATCTGATTAAAGATCGTTTTACAGATTTATTAAGGCAAATACTCGATTAGCTTAAGGTTTCGCTTTTACCGCAAAGCATTATGTGATCCGTGATTTGCTGCATTGGCTTTCTAAGTCTTTCCGCACCAATTTGAATATAGCCCTCGGTCACATCAGATTTATCAGCTCTATGATTAACCAGTCGCTTTATTGCATAGTGAGAAATGTCGAGTGATTCTGCTATTGTGGCAAAAGTCCGTCTAAGGTCATGAAGTGTAAAGTCAACGCCAGTTTCTTTGCTGACATGTCTATACCAAGCTCGCATGTCTTTTAGTGGTTCACCATCTTTATTTGGAAATACATAACTAGAGCCATCTTTTTTCTTAAATCTTCTTTTGAAAATACTTTCCAAATAATCTGACATTGGTAGTAACTGGTCGGTACCATTTTTTGTGTCAGTTGCTCTAAATGTTTTCTTTTTGAAGTCTATATTTTTCCATTCGAGTTGCTTGCCCTCAGTTTCTCTAAAACCTGAAAAAATTAGGAAGAGGAAATAATCACTAACTACCTCATTGATGTAGCTATTTTTTAATGGTTGAAGGTTTAACACCGAGTCAAACCATGCAGATAGTTGATCGTCCTTAATATAGGTATTTTTACGATTCACGTTATTCCAGGTTTTTTTAGCAGTTAGTATAAGGGCAGGGTTTTGTATGATGAGTGGTTGACCTGGTTTTATTTCATATTCTTCCATGGCGTAATTAAACAGCGCCCTCAAAACTCGCATTGTGTTGTCAGCTCTTGCTTGACTATTTTTGCTAAGCTTTTTGTGCTTTTCTGATACGTCTTGTTTTGTAATGCTAGAAATTTGCTTGTCTTGCCAGTCTTTAAGTCCTTCGTTCAAAATACGTTTGTAGTCTTTGATTGTACCTTCTTTCAGTTTCTTTCTATCCGAAAGGTAGTCATTAAACAGTTGCTCTAAAGTAATCTCTGCATTCTTTTTTGCTTTTGTGTCAGCAACTTTATCTATACCCCTGGAAAAGTCGCCCATAAAACCTTTTGCATCTTTTCTAGCTTGTTCGATGCTAACTTCAGGAGAGCGACCGATTTTCTTGCGTCTACTTCGCCCGTTGACCCATCCTTCAACAAAGAATGTTTTAATTCCTTTCGGGGTTATTTTTAAGCCAAGGCCAGACTGTTTGGTATCTCTGAAAATGAGATCTTTATCATGCTCATTAACAATGTTCTTCAAGAAGTTTTCTTTTAGTTCAATATGGTTAGTTATCATAGTCTTTAAAAAAAGTAGAGGGATAGTAGAGGGGTAACATTAAATAACAGGTCATCACTCTTAATCAAGAAAAAGATGTAACTATTATTAAGTTATTGAAATTAAATGATTTTAAGTGATAAAAAAGGATGTGGTGTGATAGTTCGTGAAGTTGGGTTTTTGTGTTTTTAGGGACTTAAAATCCCTCGGTGGCAACACCGTGCCGGTTCGATTCCGGCCCCGGGCACCATTCTTATTTTCTCAAACAATTCCATAAAATATCATATTGTCTCAAAGTCTAGTATCGACGGCGCTTCTGCGTCTGTTTGCGTTTGCTTGTTTGTCTCATAGCGTCTCGGAATATGCCATTGCATCTTTCTGTTAAGGGATAAATTAGGGGTACAAATTCAGTGTGGTTTAGGAATTGTCCCTTATGAGCAGACAGAACACTCCCGGTAAGTTAACAAATAGCCAAATAAAATCTCTTTTACCTAAAGCTAAATCCTACAAAATTGGTGATGGAGGAGGGCTGCATTTGTTAGTTCATCCAAACGGCTCCAAATATTGGCGTCTCAAGTATCATTATGAAAATCAAGAAAAAATTCTGTCCTTAGGGGTATATCCAGGGACAAAATTGAAAACAGCAAGGGACAAAGCTTTAGAGGCTAAGCTGCTCCTCTCTAAAGGTATTGATCCAGCAATTCAAAAGCGCAGGGATAAGCTTCAACGAGTCACAAATTCATTTAAGGCGATTGCTTTGGAATGGTGGCATAAAGAAGAAGGGCTTTGGACTAGTGACCATGCGAGCAGGGTAAAGCAATCTTTAGAAAAAGAAGCATTCCCAATTTTAGGAGAGATGAGAATAGATCAAATCACCTCTCAGGATTGCCTGCAGGTAATAAGAGAGATTGAATCAAGAGATGCTCTTGATGTTGCGAGTCGTGTTAAGCAGCGAATGAGCGCGGTATTCCGATACGCTATTTATACTGGATATGTTACGAATAATCCGGTTGATGCACTGAAAGATGTCATCAGAAGTAGAAAGGTTAAGCACCAAAAAGCGCTTGATCTTCATTTATTACCTCAGTTTTTAAGTGACCTCGAAACGAATGAGAGAATTACTGAGATAACACGTTATGGCTTAAAAGTGCTTATTCATACTTTTGTACGTCCAGGCGAGCTGAGAGCTGCCAAATGGTCTGAAGTGAATTGGAGTATAGGGGAATGGAGAATACCAGCAGTGCGTATGAAAATGAAAGAAGAGCATATTGTGCCGCTAGCACCTAAAGTCATTTGTATCCTGAAGAGCCTGCAATCTTTATCTGGTAATCGTCAATACATGTTTCCAGGCTATCATAATCCAAGAACGTACATGTCTGAAAACGCATTGACGTTTGCGATACGAAAGAGGCTAAGCTTCGATGCCACTGCGCATGGCTTTAGAACAGTAGCTTCAACCATTCTTAATGAAAATGGATTTAGGCCGGATATTATTGAGAGGCAGCTGGCTCATGCTGAACGTAACAAAATTAGGGCGGCATACAATAGAGCACAATACCTTCATGAACGACGTGAAATGATGACGTGGTGGTCAGAATATCTAAGTCAGTCACTTCAAAATTTCAAAGATAACAATAGTTAATTTTGTTATACATTATAAGGCGATGATTCTCGTCATCATATGAATCATTTGAAAATCAGTGATCACACATAATTCCTCCATACATTTACTGATACCCATTTGGAGGGTTTGATGACTGATTTAAGTTCAATATTTCCCCGCTTTCTGCGTTTAAAAGACGTTATTAAAAGCACAAGTTTATCTCGTAGTACTATTTATCGTTCAATAGATAAAGGAGAGTTTCCTCAGCCGATTCGTCTGACAAAAGGACGAGTGGTTTGGCTTGAAAAAGATATTCTGGAATGGCTTCGTGGGTTGGGGGTCTAAGTATGAGTGATAATAATATTTCAGCTCGCATGTCATTATCTAATATAGGCATAGCAAGTGCGTTTCAATCAGTCGAAGACAACTACCGCCGATCTAGTGTTTATAAAACTGCAGCATTGTGTTTTCTTCATACATTTCTAGATCCGAACGTGTTAACTAGTATACGTTGGCAAGATGTTGATTTAGAAGAAGGGCTATTATCAATTAGAGAGGGAAGAAATCCGAGAATAATGCCGATATCTGATCAAGTGGTTGATCTTTTAGCTCAATTAGCAAAGAAAGATGGAGCAATAGGTTATGTATTTGGGGCTTTAGGAATTAAACAGGATTATATCGGTGCAACTCAAATCTCAAACATCTTATCTTCTGTCGGGACGCCGCTTCAATTAAATCAAGTTGAGCATTTAGGACTTGCTAAATTTTTAGAGTTTTCATCTGATAGAGATCTTGCTCTAGTTCACTTTGGATACACATCATCTCAGGAAACTTTCCTGGGGGACGGGCAGATAGAAGAAAGGCGTCGATTCTGCGAGTCTTGGTCAAATCAATTGATGTCATTAGTCAGTTCTTTACGAAAAGCGACATAATTCAGGGATCGTTACGTAAATTTTGTTTTTATTTAGCCAGGGAGCGCAAGTTCTTCTGGCTTTTCTGTGTTTAAAGTGGCCTAAAAAGCATTCTAGGTGTTATATGTGCCATTTTTTGTTTAAAAAGTTCTGTTAGTGCAGTAAAACGCAATCTTTTCGAACTTTTTACCTATCTTTAGCCGTTGACAATGGTTTCACGTTAATTCAACTAATAGGTGAAACAAAAATGTCACAACAAAACATCCCCCAACTCCTCAATCTTCAAGAAGTTGTTAAGGTCACAAGGCTTTCTCGTGCCACTATTTATCGTCTGATTAGTGACGGTGAGTTTCCTCACTCTGTGCGAGTATCAGCGCGACGGGTGGCATGGAAGAAGACTGAGATTGTGTCCTGGTTCGACGAAAAGGTGGCGTAATCATGGAGAGATTCACTGATCCCGGAAAATTCTCAGAAATGAAGTTTCGAAATGCCAAAGCTAAAAACTCAGCTTATAAGATATACGATGGTGGCGGCCTGTATCTCCTCGTATCAAAGAAAGAAACTAAAACATGGAAGTTTAAGTATCGTTTTGAAGGACGTGAGCGTTGCGCAACAATTGGTCGATACAGAGAAAACCATGTAGGCGTTTCTCTTGTTGAGGCCCGGCATATCGCTAGAATGGCTAAAGACTTGGTTAGGAGAAGTATTGACCCTAAAGTGCATATCAATAACCGTGGTTTTTATACTGAACAGTCAGATTTTGAGACGGTAGCGAAGCAGTGGCATGATAATGAAACTGGAAGTTGGAAAAACAGTTATGCTGAATCCGTCTGGCGCTCACTCGAACGTGATGTTTTACCAACATTTGGTAAATGCCAAGTGTCTGAAATAACAAGTCAGCTATGTCGTAGTTTGTTGTTATCAATAGAAGAGCGAGGGGCAATTGAAACATGTAAAAAGATCAAGCGACGCTTGGTCGGAATTTTTAATTACGCTATCACTATGTCCTTAATCGACAAGAACCCAATGGACCCACTTGAGAGCTTTGGCAAAGCTAGAAAAGTTAAAGGTCATGCTGTGGTTAAATGCGAAGAACTTTCTTCATTTTTATCTAACCTCGAATCAACAGTGAGTCTCGAAGAAGTCACAAAGCTGGGTGTCGAGATGACAGTTCATACATTTGTGCGCAGCTATGAGTTGAGACACGCAGTATGGGATGAGTTTGATTTAAAAAATAAGCGATGGAATATTCCTGGTGAGCGAATGAAGCGTGGCCTCGATCATGTTGTACCCATTTCACCTCATGTTGAAAAATTATTGTTGAAATTAAAGGCTATTAACGGGAATCGTAAGTATGTTTTTGCAAGCTCAATCAAACCTGAACAGCCAATTTCCAGTGGGACTATTAATGCAGCGATTAAACGCATTGGGTATGAAGGTACAGGCCATGGTTTCAGGAAAATTGCTTCAACGTCTATGAATGAGAACAAGTTCCATGGACCGGCAATTGAGCGCCAGTTATCTCACGTTTCAAAGAAAAAAGTAGAAGCTGTTTATAACAAGGCCCAGTACTTTGCAGACCGAGTTGAAATTATGAATTGGTGGTCTGCTCATTTGCTAGATATCAGAGCGGGTCGCACAAAGCCGGTAGAGTACAAGATCGTTTGAGGTAGAGTGTTTAGGATGATGATGCAAGATCAATTATTAGTGGAAATAAACTAGCCTATAAATCTCTTAGATTTGTCACAAGAGTGTTAGTAGGGTCTAAGACAGAGAATACCGGATAATCGTTTGGAAATGCTAGTCCCAACCAGCGCATCTTTATCGTACACCCCGCTTGGTAAATGGAATGCGGCTTCTAAAGAACCCGTGTCTGTAATCGAGTCTATAGTTCCTTGATACCGGAGCTCCACAATTTCTGCGTTAGCAAGCAATGGTGCAGACAGAATGGCTGCGAGGGCGATTTTTTTCATGGTGTCATCCTTTCGGTTTAGAATGTATTTTTTCGAGGAGTTTCAATTATTTGATACATTTATAGAGAGATTTTGATGTGCTGACCTGTTCACCCTGTTGTTCAAATATGAACGCCAACTCTTTTCCTTCTTTACCAAAGATTTGCTCTTTATAAGAGGCTGTATCGTTAACCTGAATGCCATTGATAGATACTAATCTGGCTGGCGTGTTAGCAGATAAATCATGATCTTCTTTGTAAGAGTCAAGCACCATGGCTTGTTCTGATGACGCTTCAATGATGACGGGGTAGCATCCAAGGTCTTCAGTTCTAACAAAGCCTTTCTGAGACATGAACTCAACGCAAGCATCTCTGTTTCTGGCGGCTAGCATCTGATTTCCTAGTGATATGGACGAGCCGATTACTTTACCTTTGCATACGTGTGCCGTTCCTTCTGAATTAACCATGTCAGCGGTTTTAATGACTGTGCTAGAGCAAGCAACAAGCGTTAATGTAGAGAACCCTATTAGAGTGGTTTTGATTTTGGTCATATGAATACCTTCAGGATATTGTAGAGAGCAGAAGACCAATATAAGCCCCAGTAATGAGGCTTATACCTAGTTGCATTAGAATGGCAGTGTAACTCTGCCATTTGACACAAATATCTCAGTCAGACTATTGCCCGAACTAAAATCAACAAGGTGGACTTTGTAAAAGTCACTATCAACAGCTAGACGGTATTTGTTGCCATGCCAACCAAGAGAGAGAGGTGTGCCTAAATATGTGCCATAGTTAGTCATTTCAGAGCTAGTTGAAGCGTTATATTTTGCAATGAATCCTTCTGTAGCATTACTACCGTCAAATCCAGGCTTTTTAATAAGTGCAATATCAATCAGGTCAGACCAGGTGACGAATGAAAACTTGGCTTGTTCAATAGTTGAGGTTTCGTTTGAATCTATCGTATAAATAAATGCGTCAGAAGAATCAGAAGCCCACAACTTCTCTTCTAAAGGAAATACCGAAAACATAGGGTCGCTTGAACGCATAACTTCGCTTAGGGAACCTGTTGTTAAGTTGCATGCATAGATGTATGCCTCTCCATTGTCGCGATTGATAATGTAAGCATAGCTATCAGTTACAGTGATTATTCCTGTTGAACTAAAAGATAAATCTGCTATTTCAGATATTGAATTGTTTGTAGCGTTATATAAATAGAAGGTATCTGCTGTCGAAATATAAAGTGATGTGTTGACTAACTTAAAGTTATAATCACCGCTTCCTATACTGATGCCATTTGCAAACGAATAAGTTCCCGATACTAATTCATTGAAAGGTATTTCATACAGTTCACTATTTACAACTGCGTAGATCGTTTCATCAATACTAGGCCCCCAGTTTATATTTTGTGAAATATCATACCTTGCCGTCACTTCTGAACTAGCCTGATTAAAAATAGCTAATTTATTATCACTATCTAAGAACGTGCTGTACGTTTCAGGTGTGATATTAGAAACGATTAAACCGCCTGTTAAGCCTTGAACGCTTGTTTCTGAAAGAAGGTTTAAGTTGCTGGAAGACGACCTGCTATAGTTGATTCGATAATAGCTATCATCATCAGAACAGCTTCCGTCAATACCTTTATCTCTTAATAAAATAAAGTTTTGACTCCCATCGTTCATGGCTGCTTTAAAAGAAATTGAACAGGTGTTTTGAATCGTATTTGATTTAGCTAGTTGGTAGCGTGAATTAGCGAATGAGTCGAATCCCCAAAGAGTATCTCCTTCAATCCATATTACCGAGTGTGCGAAACTATCTGTACTTAATGGCAGGGCAGGGTGGATGGCATATTGGGAAAACTGTGCGTCATTTACGGGTGTAGTTTGGCTAGTTGTGTTTTCAGGGTCTACAGAGTATAAATTTCTCATAGATGAGCTAATGCTCGGCTGATCTATAAAGAGAAGTTTTTCATTGCCATTTAATTCCGGTTCGGGATCTTCTTTTGGGTCTGATCCACCACTACACGCAACAAGGCTGGAAAGTAAGGGGAGGTATAGCGCGAAATGCTTGGCATTCATATGAATATCCTTATTTAATAGTTACTTATCTCCTTAACATTATCATTGTGAAAAATATTGCAAGCGATGTCGACTACAAGAACTTGTAGTCGTGGTTAATAAATCAGAGATTCAAGCACTCAGAGATTCATGTTTATTGTTGTGAATAACTGCTTCTGAGATATCCCGAATACCTAATTTCTTCTTAATTTGTCGCTTGTAATAAGAGATACCATCTAGAGTCACATTGAGCTTATCGGCGGCTTGTTTGTCGATTAGACCTGCTCCTTTTAGTTTTAAGAAAGAGATGTCTCGATCTGACAGGCCTTGTGATTTATATATTTCTTCGATAACGCCCTTTTCATCTATGTGTTGGCTATAAACATAGCCCATGGCCATCATTGCGGCACCATGCTGCAACAGAAGGTCATCATGGCTGCGATAATCGCCTTCAGCGCATGTAAAAAGGACGCTTGTAATATTTCTGCAAGAGTAGGGGACCGCTAAGCCGTTATTAGCACCCCAAAACTTGAATAGGTTTGTGATGAGTTTATCTTTGCCAGAAAATTGATGCCGACCCCATAAAAAAGGCGCTCGTTGACCTTCTTTCAAGTACCTGAGGATAGGGTCATGATGACTCAGGTGGCTTCGGTAAAGAGACTCAATGCGTGGTGAAAACTGGGTACAAGCCCAAGACCTGTTTACTAATACCTCACTCAGGTTACTAGGTACGGCAATAAATGAGCAATTAATAAAGCCCAAGGCATTTATTTCTTTAAAAAGTGCATTTGCTCCTTCATTTATTGTTAGCTGGTTTAACGATTGCTGAAACGATAAAACATCAACACTCATATCACGTCCTTTGTGACTTTAGGTATTTGAATTATTTGAGTTTATTTTTATTTTCTTTCTAATAGAAGGGCTTGTTTATATTTATGGACGCCGGCGTCCCTTTTTGTGAGTTATTTCTATAAATCAGACCAAATAACGATGATTTAATGCCGCTGGCGTCCTTTTTGAGCCGTGTGCGGCTCTTTTTGAGAAGATTTCTTGGGAAGAATTCAATTTTGGGACGTGGAGGGCCCTAAATTATTAAAAAGTCCAATTTGTTCTTTCTGCTTCCTCGAAATCAAAGTCATCCTCTATGTCGAACTCATCGATAGACGGTTCTTTATAAAACTTATCGAATAAAGAATCGCCCTTTTTAAGACCGAGAGGGTCTGAAGTGAAAATGCCTTGCTTACACTTCTTATGAACATCAGCTACATGAGCTTTGAGGGCCGGCTCGATGGTATCCAAAGTAGTTAATGAAAGTTCATGCAGAGGAGGCCCAAGAGTAAGTTTTCGCGAAAGCATGCTCATATCTTTAATGATTTGATATTGTTTGCGAAGGTAGCGAAAGCAGTGTTCTACTTCCAATATTACAGGAAGAAAATCTTCACCTTTTTTGCCTATTTCTTTTCTGAAATCCGTCTCTGAGAAGTGTGACTTACCTCGTCGTTTAATTTCCTCGACGACCCACTTATCCCTGTCTTTTGGTTTGCCTCTATATGATCCGTTAATGAACTTTACCCAACGAAACGTCAGGTAGTCGTGATATTCGCCATCAACAACACGAACACTCGGTAGTATATAAACAGAGGTATTCTTATGGGCTTTGTTAAACTCCATACGCAGCTCATTGTAGTGTTCACACAGTTCGTTTCCGCATTTAACGAGCGACTCAAGGTGAGTATCTGCCCAAGAGTCCAAATTTCTCTTGCAGGTTTTGAGGTTGCATAGGTAATCACCAAAGGTATCTGAATTGATTAGTTCTACCATCGAGGGTTGTAACTTTTTTTCATCGTTCATAGTTATGCTCCAGTTTCGAATCGATAGTTAAACTCTACTCTGGAGAGCTGAAGCGCATTTCGGGAAATGCCGATCAAAATTAGCGTCTTTCACATTAAGGCAGTTTTACCAACATTATTATCTATAGGGTAAAACGCTTCCAGCTTGGGCATCTGTCGAAATTTAGCTTTCGCGGTTTTCCATAATAATGTGTAAGTTGTCTTTTATGGCAGCTTGAAGTCAACTCAAAATCATGGCTTTAAAGATATTTGCACTTCCTTATTCTTATGGAAAAATGACTTTATAAATAACGTCAAAAACGCGTGAAAACTTCTAGCTTGCAGGCAATACATTTTCTTTGTTTTATGGAAAAAGCAAAAGAATTGGCAAGTTCAATCATTCTTCTAAAAATTCAAGTTCAACTGAAATATTTTCCCTTAATCTTGAAAAGTGTTAATTTACGAATG
>TARA_R110001599_G_scaffold67077_1_pt1 | contig 10513 bp, 6 predicted proteins | sample TARA_R110001599 | Tara Oceans TARA_R110001599 (sample SAMEA4398360) | marine metagenome | biome: Polar Biome; feature: [MES] marine water layer (ENVO:01000295) within the mesopelagic zone...; material: water (ENVO:00002006), including particulate matter (ENVO:01000060) such as...... | reverse complement strand
TCTAATGAAACAACCTTCCCATTATTTACGTTCTTGAGTGCTGGGATTGTAAACTTCTTCGTACCTTCTGGTGGTGGTCAGTGGGCGGTTCAAGCGCCAATCATGATGCCAGCCGGTGCTGCACTGGGTGTGGATGCCGCGAAAACGGCCATGGCTATTGCATGGGGTGACGCATGGACAAATATGATCCAACCTTTCTGGGCATTGCCAGCGTTAGCGATTGCTGGGTTGGGTGCGAAAGATGTAATGGGTTACTGCCTGATGGCTTTGATCGGTTCTGGTGTGATTATTTCTTTGGGATTTTTGATTTTCTAAACAGGTAATAAAAAACGAAATAACCACTGTCTCAATTTTTTGGATGGTGGTTTTTTTGTTTCTGTCTATTGTCTTTTTTTACGGTACTTACGCCTTTCTATCACTGTTTAAATTCTTATAGATTACGTATTTCAATTGGTATGTCATTTTTTTGCACAAACTACTATATTCTTGAAATTTATAGTAAAACCATCCTTTTATTTCCATATTGTTATATCTCTTATTTGGGTAAATTTGAGTAAGTTCTCTTTATAATGAGTGACAAGTTTTTCATTCAAATTAACGACAAATGAACATAGGTAAAAAATGGCGAGGGTACAAAAGGTAAGCGATAACCGAAAAAAAGGCATGGTTGTAAAAAGAAGTGTACTCGCAATACAGCGCTATTTTTTAGGCTTTTCTTTATTGTTTGGAATGCCTGTCTACGCAGACATTAATTGGATGTCCGCAACGCTAGATAACGACTTCTTTGTGAACGAAGATAATGGCTACACTAATGGTGTTTATGTTTCATTTTACGATATTCACGAAAACGTAACGGCCGTTAAACAACCCGATTTTTGGGTAGCTCCGCTCATGTGGAGCATGCCTAAGCAGGGTATTGATAATGTGGTGAATGTTTACAGCGCTGGCCAAGCATTGACAACGTCTTACGACATTGCAGAAGTGAATCCTGAAGAGGGCTCGCTGCCTTATTCTGGCTTGTTAAGCTTTACCAACACTTATATTACGGCAAACGCTGATCATGCAGATCGAGTGTCGACAACCTTGGGCGTGGTTGGGCCGCTTGCTATGGGCGAGCAAACACAAAAAACAATCCATAAAATCATTGGAGCTCAGAAACCGATGGGGTGGGATACTCAATTAGAAAATGAGGTTGTGTTTGAGTTTTCGCGAGGTCGTAGCTGGCGTACTTGGGTTTCTGATAGCGGTAAAATGGATTTTTTATCCGGTGTGGATGCGAGCGTTGGAACGCTCAGAAGCGGTGTGAGTACGGGTGTAATGTTGCGTTATGGCCATAATCTGGATGACTCTTATCCGACTGTTTTATTGTCAGCATCGAGATCGTCCAATCCTCTTGCCGTGAACAGGGGCTGGTTTGTTTATACTGGCGTTAAATATAATTACATCTTCAATCAAATATTTACGAATGGTAATACCTTCCGCGACAGTCAGTCTGTTGATTATGATCACAATCAAAATATGTTTACATCAGGTTTGAGTTATTCATGGGGCAGTGGTGCTTTAGCATTTGCGATTAATGCTCCGTTTACCCTTAACGGTGATACGAATGACCGTGAATTGGATAAATTGACCCGTTATGGCACCTTAACGTTTGCTTGGCAAATATAGAATTTTTGTTTTCATCAGAGCATAAGAAAGCCTTTTACTTGGAAAAGTAAAAGGCTTTTTTAAGGTGCTTTTCGATCAAATCAACGAAGTTAAATAGGCTTTCCATTCATTGGGTTTGCCGTAATAAGGGCTATGAGAGACAGTCTTCAAGACGCCATCTTTTTCGATGATTAACGTCGGGTAGCCACTCACTTTCATTTGACTCATTAACTCATGGCTTTCTTGTATTTGCCCCATCATTTTGGCTTCGGAACCGGCTATTTTCTCGTTCCACGTAATGGCATCTAATCCCATAGACACAGCAAGTTTCTCTACTGTGTCTAATTGATCCAAATGTTGACCTTCTTGGTAATGGCTTTTTTGAATTATTTCTAGCATTTTATGCGCTGCCACGCCCATTTCTTGACCAACAAGAAACGCACGCGTTGTCGTGTAAGAATCCACTACAAACTCATCCTTGCTCGCTACTCTTGCTTTATAAGCGTCACCAAAGTGGGCTTTTGTCATGCTGGCAATTTGTTCGTCGGCTTGCAAAATATGCTGTCTAAAAGACGGATCAATCGCACGTTTCGGGATCATCCCGCCTGGGTGGTAAATGATTTCAAACTCAGACATGTTTGCTAACACTTCGATTAACGATGACGCGCCGTAACACCAACCACACATAGGGTCGAAGAAATAATGAACGTTTACCATGTCATTTCACCTTGATGGACCTTAGCCGCAATGTTTAGGTTTAGCATGCCTTGGGTTTCAGGGTATTTTTTCGACATGAAACGAATCATTTCATTACTGTTAGTGGTTTCTTGCTTTGCTTGTTGAAAGTCCGTGATGTAGTTAAGTGAGAAACGAATCGCATCAGCATTCATTTCTGTGTCTTCTATCATATGACCAGGAACGACCGTCGTTGGTTTAAGCGCGAGCATTTCTTTTAACTGTGCTTTCCATGCTGCCTGAGACACATCTGTTTGTGCATCCGCCATCCATAAATGCATGTTTCCGAACACCGCGACGTTGCCTAAAATCGCTTTTTTTGATGGAATCCATAGGTAAGGGCGGTGTGCTAACACCCCTTCCGTACCACGAATTTCTATGATGTGCCCGTCAACAGTCAAGGTTGACTTAGTATAAGCCGTAGGAACGATAGGGTTTACAGGTGCATTGCCTGCCATTTTTGGTCCCCAAAATGCCAATTTTCCTGCCATTTTCTCTTCAATAACCTTTTTGACTGCTGGTGTGGTGATGATCTCTGCTTTCGGGAAAATATCATGCAGCGTTTCGGCACCAAAGTAATAGTCAGGGTCTGCTTGGCTAATGAAAATGGTTTTTAACTCTTTGTTTGAATCCAAGACTTTAGCGGCAATGCGCAATGCGTCGGCTTTCGTAAATCCAGCGTCTATCACCATGACTTCTGTTTCACCATAGACCACAGTAGAGGTAACGCCAAAGCTACCAGGCGCCGCATTGTATACATCTAGTATTAAAGGTTTCGTGTCTGCAGCGAATGCAGAATGAGCGATCAGTGCAGAAGCGGCTAATGTAATCAGTTTTTTCATTCTTTCTCTCCAAAGAGCTAATGTTTAATTCATGTGGCCATCATAGAGAATTGACGTGCTCAGAAAAATACACAAAAATGAGCATTATTGTTTCTTATATCGTGCAAGTGAGTGTGTGAAATTATGGACAGAGTGATCGCCGCTAAAGTTTTTATCGATGTTGCCCAATCGCGCAGTTTTTCTCGTACCGCAGATCGTTTGAATATGTCACGACCAATGGTGACGCGATATATAGAAGCAATGGAAGACTGGTTAAAGATTCGTTTGTTGCATCGCACAACACGAAAAATATCACTGACTAGTGCTGGTGAAGCCTGCTTAAAAGATGTCGAGCTTTGGTTGGAGCAAGCCGATAATTTTATATCTTTGGTGAATACCAGCGAGGAGCTGTCAGGCTTGGTGCGAATCACCTCGAGCATGTCATTTGGTTTTTCACAGCTGATGCTGGCAATTCAGGATTTTATGCGTTTGTACCCGAAAGTACGCATCGATATTGACCTAGAAGACAGCGCGGCAGACCTTACCGAAAAAAGCATCGACCTTGCGATACGAATTGCCTCGAATCCAGACCCTTCATTAATAGGCAAGCCTATTGCCGTGTGTGAGTCTGCGCTGGTTGCTTCTACGGCTTACCTCGAAAAAGTTCGCGAAACAATAGGGGGAATTCAGCATCCAAAAGACCTAGTGAATCACCAGTGTTTAGGCTATAAAAATTTCGAACGACACATATGGCATCTGTCTCAAGGTGATCAATTTGAATCCATTCCAGTCGACTGTCGTTTAACCGCGAACGAAGCAACGGCGTTGCTACATGCCGCGTTAAATGACGGAGGAATTTCCCTACAACCGGCGTATCTTGTTAATCGTTATATAAAAGAGGGCCGTTTGTGTCACGTATTACCAGATTGGAAACCCAAAGACCTTAGCATTTACGCGTTGTACTCTTCTAGAAAGCACCTACCATCGACCGTGCGCGCTTTAATTGATCACCTAGAAATTTACTTCAAAGATAATCCTTGGTAAGAATCGAGTGGATAATAAGCCAGTAGGGATTCCGCATCTTGGATTGTCAGGGTAAACTGACAATCCAAGATGCGGACATTTAGCGAAGAAGGGACTTTAGAACGCAATGACAATAACTCAATCTAACTTTGCTTTTCTAAAAGGCCACAACGATTTCCTTTTCTCCATTGCCCAAGCGGCCGAGAAAAACTATCCCGATGACCCAAATACCACATTAGTAAAATTGCGTATTTTTGGGGAATACGTGGCGAATCATCTTGGAAAACTACTTAATATCGAACCGCAAGAAACCCAGTTTAAACTGCTTGAAGAAATCCAACGCAAAACGAAAATAGATGACACCATTCTTGATGTGTTTCATAAGCTTCGCGGCATTGGCAACCAAGCAGTTCATAAATACCATAACGACTTAAACGACGCAGAAATGTGCCTGCGTTTGGCGTTTCGCTTGGCGGTTTGGTATTACCGACTGATTAGCCAAGACAAAGATTTCCCCTCGCCATTATTTCAATTACCCAGTAAGCAAGATCAGCAAGCAACTCAACAGGCTTTTCAGCAAGAAATGACCTTGTTAAAGCAAGCGCTTGAACAAGCTGAAAAAGCGGCTCTGCAAAACGAACACAAAAGCCAAGCGGAAATCGAAGCACAGCAAGCCAAGCTAATTGAGCTGCAAGGTAGACTCTCCGTTTTCCAAAGCCAGCAAACCGAAACTCAAGCTCAAAGTGAAGCACGCATTGCCGCCTTAGAGGCTCAGCTAAAAGCCAAAGAAGATGAATTAGCCAGCTTAACCGAGCAAGACCGCACAGCGTTCCACAACCAAGCCAAGACTCAAGTGAGCCAAAACAAGCTCAACTTAGATGAAGCAGAGACGCGTTATTTAATAGACGAACAGCTACGACTCGCTGGTTGGGATGCCGATACTCAAAACCTCAAATACAGCAATGGCACGCGTCCCGAAATTGGCCGCAATATGGCGATTGCCGAATGGCCAACGGGAACCGATGGAACGGAGCTTTCTAACACAGGTAAAGGCTTTGCCGATTATGTTTTGTTTGCAGGATTAACCCCAGTTGGCGTAGTGGAAGCCAAGCGTTACAACATCGACGTAGCCAGCAAACTAAACGAAGCGTTTCGTTACAGCAAAACCTTTGATTTACTGGCGTATCGAAAAGAATTAGCCCAACGCGCCGCCAACGATGATGCGATGTTGGCGCAAGTCAGCGAGCTAAAAACCAACCAATACAATGCGAACGGTTTTAACATTCCTTTTTGCTTTTCTGCCAATGGCCGTGGTTACAGCGCCGCGGTAAAAAGCAAAAGCGGTATTTGGTATCGAGACACACGACTCGACAGCAACCAGCCAGACGCCTTGCCTCAATGGTTCACGCCAGAGGAATTGCTTAGCAAGCTGAATCAAAACATTGGCCAATTGAACAACTGGTTTGCTACGCATCCAGACATGAGCGAACTAGGCTTGCGTTACTATCAAGAAGACGCCGTACGTGCTGTTGAACATGCTGTATTAAACGGCCAGCGCAGCGCCTTACTTGCCATGGCGACCGGCACAGGGAAAACCCGCACAGCCATCGCCATCATGTATCGCATGATCCAATCCCAGCGCTTCAAGCGCGTGTTGTTCTTAGTAGATCGTCGTTCATTGGGCAAACAAGCGCTCGATTCCTTTGATGAAATGCGTATTCAAGGCCAAACCTTCACCAGCATTTTTAATATTAAAGGCATGACGGATCGCTTCCCTGAAGACAGCACCGCCATCCACGTGGCTACCGTTCAATCCTTGGTCAAGCGCGTATTGCAAAGCGACGAATTTATCCCTGTTGGCTTGTATGACGCTATCATCATAGATGAAGCGCACCGAGGCTATATTCTCGACAAAGAACAAACCGAAGGTGAAGAAACCTTTCGCGACCAGCAAGAATTTATTTCGTCTTATCGTCGCGTGATCGACCAATTTGATGCTTTCAAACTGGCATTAACGGCGACACCAGCCTTACATACCACAGAAATATTTGGCCGCCCGATTTACAATTATTCCTACCGCACCGCGGTGATAGACGGCTACCTCAATGACTATGATCCACCCATCAAGATAAACACCAAACTCAATACCCAAGGCGTGGTGATCGCCGAAGGGGAGCAGGTGAAACGTTTAGAGGTTTCTGGCGAATTAAAGTTAGATACATTAGAAGACGAGCAAAACTTCGACGTCGATCATTTCAACCGCCAGATCATTTTGCCAGCGTTTAACCAAGTGATCTGTGAAGAACTGACCAAATACCTAGACCCAACCAGTCAGCAGAAAACCCTAATTTTTTGTGTCAACAACGACCACGCCGACATGGTGGTAGAAGCACTCAGAACCGCCTTTATCGCCAAACTTGGCTCGCTTCAGTACGATGCCATTTTGAAAATCACCGGCAATGCTGACAAAAATGCCGACAAGGTACAGGAACTGATCACCAAGTTTGATAAAGACAATCGTCCCAATATCGTGGTGACAGTTGACCTACTGACCACAGGCATAGACGTACGCAGTATTTGTAATTTGGTGTTCTTGCGCAAAGTCCGTAGTCGCATCCTTTATGAACAAATGAAAGGCCGCGCCACGCGACTTTGCCCAGAAGTCGGCAAGAGCAACTTTCGCATTTTCGACGCCGTCGATCTGTACAGCAGCCTAGAACCCTACGACACCATGAAAGCCGTGGTAGTGCGGCCCGATGTGACCTTGCAAACGCTCGTCACCGAAATCAGCGACGACAATACCTACGACCTTACAGAGTCCAACGGTAAATCTTTTGCTCAAAACAGTCATGAACAGTTGGTATCCAAATTACAACGAGTGATTACCCAAGCCGATTACCAACGCAACCGTGATCGCGATATCGATCAGCAAGTCAGTCGCCTAGACGAACGCCTGAAAAATGTCGCCCGATGCGATTTTTCTGGCTTTGCCAAAACGGCCTTAACCGACGGCCCGAAAATATCCGCTCAGTATTTTGCGCAACTGCCCAATTTTGTCGAACAAATTGAAAACCTAAAGCGCAGCCTAAAATTTTGTATGGTCAGCACAATAATGCCGACGATTTCCTAGACGCCTTCGACCACATGGTCGCCAGCAATGTTAACAAGCTGCCAGCGTTAGACGCCGTGGTGAATCGGCCACGGGATTTAACCCGCAAAGGCTTGGTAGAACTGCAAGAATGGTTTGATGCGAACTACTTTGACGAATCCGCCTTGCAAGCTGCGTGGAAACGCAAAACGACTCAAGACATTGCTGCCAAATTAGTGGGTCACATTCGTCGCGCCGCCATCGGTAACGCGCTCTTGCCGTTTGGTGTACGTGTCGATCACGCCCTAGAGAAGATCAAGAACGAGAATGACTGGAACCCAGTGCAAATCAAATGGCTGGATCGCCTCGCCAGCTCGATAAAAGACAAGGTCGTATTGGACGACGATGTTTACAAAATCGGCAATTACAAACGCGAAGGCGGCAAACGCATGCTAGAAGAAGCCCTAAACGGCGAGCTAGACGACATACTGCATAAGTTTAGCGAGTATATCTGGGATGAGCTTGCCTAGATCGGTATCATACAGCGCATTTATGGGGCTAATTGAATAGACCCAATGGCATACAAATCGAATACACCCTATAAAACCTGCTTAGGCAGGTTTTCCTATCGGTAAGAGACATTTTATGAACAACAACGAACTGGTCGCCAAACTCTGGAAGCTGTGTGACAACCTACGCGACGGCGGCGTATCCTACCAAAACTACGTCAACGAATTGGCGTCTTTATTGTTCCTTAAAATGTGCGAGCAAACAGGGCAAGAAACCGAATTACTGCCAGAAGGTTTTCGTTGGCAAGACCTGAAAAGCAAAATCGGCTTAGAGCAACACAGCTTTTATAAAGACCTATTGAATAAACTGGATGGCGCGCATCATCCCATCGTGCAAGCCATCTTTTTGAATGCCTCGACCACCATTACTCAGCCAGCGCAATTGACCGAACTGATCAACAACATGGACAAGCTAGACTGGTACGACACCGATGGCACCGGCAAAGGACGTGACGACTTTGGCGACATGTACGAAGGCTTGTTACAGAAAAACGCCAACGAAACCAAATCCGGTGCTGGGCAATATTTCACGCCGCGTCCCTTGATCAGTGCCATTGTTGAGCTGATGAAACCGCAACCGCGCGAGATCATCCAAGATCCAGCCGCTGGCACCGCCGGTTTCTTGATCGAAGCCGATAAATACATCAAAGCCCACACCAACGACTTAAACGATCTCAGCGACGACGATGCCGAATACCAAAGCAAGCGTGCTTTTATTGGCGTGGAGCTAGTACCAGAAACTCGCCGTTTGGCCTTGATGAACTGCCTATTGCATGACATAGAAGGCGACGACGAACACGGTGCGATACATCTTGGCAATACGCTAAGCGCCGATGGCGAACAATTACAAAAAGCCAATTTGGTCTTGTCTAATCCGCCGTTTGGCAGTGCTTCCAGCACCAACATTACTCGTACTTTTGTGTACTCAACCAGCAATAAACAACTGTGTTTTATGCAACACATTGTCGAAACGCTGGAACCCGGTGGCCGCGCGGCTGTAGTAATTCCTGATAACGTGTTATTCGAAGGCGGCAAGGGCACAGACATTCGCCGCGACCTAATGAACAAGTGCAACTTACACACGATTTTGCGTTTGCCAACGGGCATCTTCTACGCCGCAGGCGTGAAAACCAACGTACTCTTTTTCCAAAAAGGCGCACCAGACAACCCACATCAAGACGTGGATTGCACCCAAGAAACTTGGGTCTACGACATGCGCACCAACATGCAAACCTTTGGCAAACGCCGCATGTTAACCAACGCGCATTTTGATGGCTTTATCGCCGCCTACGGGGAAGACGCCAACGGCCAATCGTCACGCACAGAAGGAATCTACCAGCAAATTGGCGAAATCGACGGGCTTTCTACCGACGAAGGTGACGACACCGCCCGTTGGCGCAAATTCAGCCGTGACTACATTCGCGAGCAAAAAGGCGACAGCCTAGATATTACATGGTTAAAAGACCTAGAAGCCAGCAACTCGGAAAACCTACCCGAGCCAGATATCTTAGCCGGTGAAGCCATGGCGGATCTGACCGAAGCCATGAGCGAACTTTACCAACTCATGCAAGCCCTAGGTGCCGTCGACGAAGCCGAAGCGCAAAAGCAACTGTTAGAAGCTTCCTTTGGATTGCAAGAAAAAGCCGTCGAACAGAGCAAAGAGCAAGGCAATAAGAAAGACCAAGGCGAGCTATTTGGAGGCCAAGCGTGAGCGAATTGCCGAAAGGGTGGGAGTGTTCAAATTTTGGTTTTATCGTTTCAAAACTATTTACTGGATTAGTTAGATCTGCAAGCGAGCAAGGAGCAGATAAAAAATACAAATATTTGAAAATGAATAATCTTTCGATCAGTGGTAGATTTCTATTTGAAAATATCACACGAGTAGATGCTACTGAAATTGAAGTTAGTAAAATGTCTTTAGAAGTAGGTGACTTTATTTTTAATACTAGAAATAGTGTTGAGTTAGTCGGGAAATGTGGAGTTTTTAACGAAACGCTGAATGAACCAATACTTTTTAATAATAACCTTCTGAAAGTACGTTTTTTTTCTGTACTTCCAGAATATGTTTCTTATTGGATGAACTCTCCTAAAGGGAAAGAAAGTTTAAGGTTGATTACGTCAGCTACAACCAGCGTAGCAGCAATTTATCAAAAAAAATTGATGAATATAGATGTGCATTTAGCTCCCTTAACTGAACAAAAACGCATCGTCGAAAAGCTGGATCAAGTCTTGGCGCAGGTGGACACCATCAAAGCCCGCCTCGATGGCATCCCCGCCATCCTTAAACGCTTCCGCCAATCCGTCCTCGCCGCCGCTGTGAGTGGGAAATTGACGGAAGAGTGGAGGGGGGAGTGTGATACTAATTGGGATGTAGGATGTCTAGGTGATTTTATTCAAAAGCCTAGTTATGGCTCATCTACAAAATCTAGTAAAACAGGTCAGATTCCAGTGTTGCGAATGGGTAACTTACAAAATGGAAAGTTAGATTGGACTGATTTAGTTTATACATCCGATACAAATGAAATTGCCAAATATAATCTTCAAAAAGGGGATGTGTTATTTAACAGAACCAATAGTCCTGAGTTAGGGAACATGCGAATAAGTCCCTCTCATGAGATAATCGCGTTTTA
>TARA_R110001599_G_scaffold283190_1_pt1 | contig 10517 bp, 9 predicted proteins | sample TARA_R110001599 | Tara Oceans TARA_R110001599 (sample SAMEA4398360) | marine metagenome | biome: Polar Biome; feature: [MES] marine water layer (ENVO:01000295) within the mesopelagic zone...; material: water (ENVO:00002006), including particulate matter (ENVO:01000060) such as...... | reverse complement strand
ATGTATGGCAAGGACCTGACCGACAGCGGTGTGCAGTCGGGCAAGATTGCCAAGGTGCTGGGCGCGCGCAAGCCGGAAGGCCTGATCTACGAGATGTTCCTCGACGAGAAGGGCGAGAAGATTTCCAAGTCCAAGGGCAATGGTCTCAGCCTCGACGAATGGCTGCGCTATGGCTCCGAGAACAGCCTCGCTTTCTATATTTTCCGCGAGCCCAAATCGGCCAAGCAACTGCATCTGGGTGTCATTCCCAAGGCGGTCGACGAATATTTCCAGTCCCGCGCGCTGTGGCATGAGCAGACACCGGAAAAGCGGCTCGGCAACGCGGTGCATCATGTCCACAATGGCGATGTGCCGACGGACACGATCCCGGTCACCTTTGGCTTGCTGCTCAATCTGGTCGGTGTGATGGGCGACGCGGATCGCGAACAGATCTGGGGCTATCTGCGCCAATATGCGCCGGACGCGACGCCGGAACGCTATCCAGATCTCGACGAGCTGATCGGCAATGCCATGGCCTATCACAAGGATTTCATTGCCCCGACCTTGCAGCGGCGCAAGCCGGAAGGCGTCGAAGTGGCGGCGCTTGAACGGCTGGATCGCGAACTTGCCGCGCTGCCCGAACATGCGGCGGCCGAGGACGTCCAGACGATTGTCTATACGATCGGCAAGGAAGGCGGCTTCGACAACCTGCGCGACTGGTTCAAGGCGCTTTACGAGACTCTGCTCGGCTCATCGCAGGGACCGCGCATGGGTAGCTTCATCGCGCTTTATGGCATATCCAACACCCGGAAACTGATTGCGGAGGCTTTCTCATGAGTGGCTATCATCTTGCACAGATCAATATTGCCCGCTTCAAGCGCCCCAAGGATGATCCGGCCAATGCCGATTTCATGGACGCGCTGGATCCTGTCAATGCAGCGGCAGAAGCGGCCCCGGGCTTTGTCTGGCGGCTGACCGGCGAAGGCAATGATGCGGTCGATATTGATGCGGTTCCCGGCGACCCCAATCTGGTTGTCAACATGTCGGTCTGGACCGATGTCGATTTGCTGGGTGCCTATGTTTATCGCAATGACCAGCATCTGGTGATCATGCGCCGTCGCAAGGAGTGGATGGAGCATATCGATGTCTATCAGGCGCTCTGGTGGGTGCCCGTCGGGCACGTGCCGAGCGTAGCGGAAGGGCTGGCAGCGGTAGATCATCTTGCCCTCCACGGACCGACGGACAAGGCCTTTACCTTTCGTCACACCTACCCGGCACCGGATGGCACGCCTGCCGTGCCGGTGCTGGACGAATGCGCCTGATGATCGACATTTTCACCACCGGTGGAACGATCGACAAGATCTATTTCGATGCCTTGTCCGAATATCATATCGGCCCGACACCACTGCCCGACATATTGGCCGAGAATAATGTCCATGTGCAGCACCGTGTGACCCAGTTGATGCGCAAGGACAGTCTCGAGCTGACCGATGACGATCGTCTTGAAATTCGTGCGGCGATCATTGCCAGCGATGCCGACAAGATTCTTGTGACCCATGGTACCGATACAATGGTCCAGACCGGACGTGTTCTGGCGGATATTCCGGGCAAGACCATCGTGATCACCGGAGCGATGCAACCCGCGACCTTGCGGATCAGCGATGCGGAATTCAATGTCGGTTTTGCGCTGGCCGCTACGCAGACTTTGCCACCGGGCGTCTATATCGCGATGAACGGCGAGATATTCGATCCGGCGAAAGTCCACAAGGACAGGTCGGCGCACCGGTTCATCCGCGACTAGGACAGGGTCAGATACAGGACTGCGGCAACGGGAGGTTGAGATGGCAAGGCGTACGGTTGAGGAACTGAGCGAGCAATTACTCAGCAAGCCTCTCGCGGCCCTTTCTCCGGAGGAGCGAAACGTTCTCGAGGCGATTGTATCCCGGCAGATTGTCGCGGATGATGCCGCCGGTCTGGCGGATGAACAGACCAGCGTCGGCGAACGGCTTTCCGACCGGGTAGCGGCGGTCGGCGGGTCGTGGGCTTTCATCATTGTCTTCGTGCTCGTCCTGTTCGGCTGGATGCTGCTCAACTCGGAGATATTGACCCGGTTCGATGCCGCCTTCGATCCTTATCCTTTCATCTTTCTCAATCTGTTGCTGTCGACAATGGCCGCAATCCAGGCGCCGATCATCATGATGAGCCAGAACCGGGCTTCCAACAAGGACCGGATCGCCGCGGCGCATGACTATGAGGTCAATCTGCGAACCGAAATCGACATCATCCGCCTGCACGAGAAAATCGACCTGCTGATGCTCGAGAAAATCGCCAAGCTCGACGCCGATCTGGCGGAAATCAAGGCCGCCTTGCAGCGAGGCTAGGCCGCAACCGGACGCGTCACGGTCCGCAAGACCTCGCCATAGCTGTTGGCGATCGTCATCCGCGGACCATAGCCCTTGGCGATCAGCGCCGCATGCGCCTCGGGCAGATTATAGCAGGGCACGCCCATGAACAGATGATGCTCGCTGTGATAATTGACCCAATAGGGTGCCAGTGTCATCCGCATCAGCATATTGGCCTTGGTCGTGCGTGCGTGGCTGAACGGGTCATCCCCGCCGGTGGTGGTGCAGGCATGTTCGGCAATATTGCGAATGCGCAGGATCAGCTGGAATGTGGTCGCCAGCGCGACCAGCCAGATCAGGAACGGGATGACGCCGAGTGTCGCCAGGCTGACCAGCAGCACGGCCAGCTGGATCAGCAGGAAGCGGCCGACCGTCCTGGTGGTCCGCTTGGCACCGTCCAGATCGACCACGGGAGCCGCCACGCCAGCAGCGCCATTGCGGTTCATCGGGGTTCCTGCCGATGTGTCGCGCTTGGCCGACGGGCTTGTGTCGCTCGCGCCCGACAGCATGGCCTTTAGTCCGACCCATGCCACCGCAAACTGGTTGCCGCGCTGTTTCAGGAATGTCTGTCCGGTCAGGTCGCGGATGATCTTGCGTTTCATGCTCGCCGGCGTCGTCGGGAAAGCCGCCGACAGGCCGAGGTCGGGGTCTTCGGCTTGCTGGGTGAAGCGGTGATGGGTCAGATGATAGGCGCGATAGCTGTGCAGATCGCTGCCGGTGGCCGAGCCGGTGATCCACTGGCCGACGAAATTGTTGATCTTGCGCTTGGGGTGAAGCAGGCCGTGGGCACCTTCGTGCATCAGGATCGACAGGCCGAGCTGCCGCCCGCCGACCAGAACCAGCGCCAGCGGCGTCATCACCAGCCCGGCGAGCCAGTGCCACTGCCATAGCAGCGCTGTGCCGCCGATGACCAAAGCCACCATCAGCCAAGCGTGCAGCGCCAGCCACAGGCCGTGCCAGCGCGACACGCGGGTCAGCTCTGCCCACTCCTCGCGGGCGAAAATCTCGTTCGGTTTTGCGGCCTTTACTGCGGGCATGGCGGTTCTCTCCTGGCCGCCCGATATACCGGTTTTCTGAAGGTTTTACAAATTTGCCGCCTGACGCTACGACATGCTTGGGGCAACGTTTTGCGGTCTCGGTGGTTGATGCTTTAATCATCCCAGGATCGGGATGAAATATAGGGGGTTCGCGATGCAATTCTGGCCATTTGGACCAAGGTTCCATTCGGCACTTGCCATATTGGCCGGTTCTTTTTTCATGCTTTCGGCGCTGATAGCGCCTCCGGCCCAGGCCCAGATCGAATTGCCGAGCATAGAAACCCCGGCCGAGCCGGTCGACCCGCAGCCGATCATCGAAGCCCAGACCATCTCGCCCACCGATGCCGAGATAAAAGAGCGGATCGAAGGTATTTTTGCTGAAATTGATGCCTTGAAAGGCGTTCTGGTCAAGGTTGACGCCGGCGTGGTGGCATTGACCGGCGATGTGCCGGCTCTGGTCGATGCCGATCGGGCGGAGAGTATCGCGGCCCGGGTTGCCGGCGTGGTCACGGTCGAAAACAGTCTGGAGCGGAATCTGGATGTTGCGGATAATCTGCAGCCGGTCACCGACAAGTTGAAGACCAATTTCCAGAAATTTCTCAACAGCCTGCCGCTGATCGGCATTGCGCTGGCGATCTTCATCCTGTTCTGGGTGCTGGGCAGGCTGTTCTCGGGAATGACCGGCCTGTGGCGCCGGATTGCACCGAACATGTTCATGGCCGAACTGATGGCGACGAGCATCAGGGTCATCTTCGTCATTGTCGGCCTGATCATCGCGCTCGATGTGCTGCAGGCGACCGCGCTGATGGGCGCGATACTCGGCGGTGCCGGCGTCCTTGGCCTGGCGATCGGTTTCGCGATCCGCGACACGGTCGACAATTATATCTCGAGCATCATGCTTTCGATCCGCCAGCCGTTTCGCGCCAATGACCATGTCGTGATCGGCGACCGCGAGGGCCATGTCATCCGTCTGACCTCGCGGGCGACGATATTGATGACGCTTGAGGGCAATCATCTGCGCATCCCTAACAGCACCGTGTTCAAGGCGGAAATACTCAACTATTCCACCAATCCAGAACGCCGTTTCGATTTCGAACTGGGAGTCGATGCCGATGACGATCCGCTCGCCGCCATTGCCATCGGTCTGGAGGCGCTGCGCGGTCTGGCCTTCGTGCTCGACGATCCCGATGCCAGCGCCCATCTCGCAGAGGTTGGGGATTCCAACATCGTCATCCGCTTTCTTGGCTGGATCGATCAGACCCATAGCGATTTCTACAAGGCCCGCAGCATCGCCATCCGGGCGGTGATGACCGTATTGGATGCCGAAGGCTTTGGCCTGCCGGAACCGATATACCGGCTGCGGTTTGACAGCGGAGCACCGCTCGAAATCGCGCGTTCTGCCAAAGATGAAGCCAGCGACAAAAGCGCGGCGAGCAAACCGGTCCGCAAGCCGTTGCAAGCCGATCTGGCGATGGAGGATGTCAGTCTTGAAAATGATATCGGCAAAAAGGTTGCGGAAGAACGCGCCGCTGCCGGCGAACAGGACATATTGGACGAAAGCCGGCCGATCGAGTGAGCTAGGGGCGGGACAGTTCCTCTGCCAGGCGTATCATGAAGTCCGCGCCGCGCGCGAACTGGTCCACCGCGAGATATTCGTTCGGCTGATGCGCCTGTTCGATGGACCCGGGGCCGCAGATCACGGTGGCAAAGCCGGCCTGCTGGAATTGTCCGGCTTCGGCGGCGTAAGAGACGACCCCTGCCGGACCGTTGTCGCCGGTCAGGCGGCGGACAAAATCTTCCGCGTCGCGTGAACCGGTCGGCGCCATTGGCGGAGCGTTCGACCGACGGATGATCGTCACCCCCGCGTCGGCAAAGGCCTGTTTCATTTCGCCATCCAGGGCCGCGATCTTGGCCTTGAACGGAGCCAGCACCGCCTCGGGATCGACATCCGGCGGGCAGCGCAGATCAAAGACGAAATGCGCCCGACGGGCCAGAATATTGGGAGCGGTTCCGCCTTCCATCCTGCCGATGGTCAGCGTCGCATGGGGCGGGATGAATGGCGAGTCCGGCTTGCCCTGCTCCCAGAGCGTCCGGGCCAGTCCGGCCAGTTCATGCATCAGCTCGATAGCAACCATGTTGGCGGACAGACCGATATGGGGGAGACTGCTATGGGCTTCATGGCCGAGAACCTCGACCTCGTGGACGGTGATGCCCTTGTGCCCATTGATCACCTTCATCATCGTCGGCTCGCCGATGATCGCCAGCGCCGGTTTCGGCAGCCTGGCGGCCATTTCCTCGATCATCGCCGGCGCGCCGAGACAGCCGACTTCCTCGTCATAGCTGAACGCCAGATGCACGGGGCGTTTGCAGGTCTTGAACAAGGGCACCGCGGCCAGCGCCAGAGCGATAAACCCTTTCATATCGCAAGTCCCGCGCCCGTGAAGGAGGCCATTGCGCTCGGTCACGGTCCACGGATCGCTGTGCCAATCCTGTCCGTCGATGGGTACGACATCACTATGGCCGGATAGAATGACTCCGCCCTCCACGTCCGGACCGACGCTGGCATAGAGATTGGCCTTGCTGGCATCCGCGTTGACAACCCGCGCCGAAGCAACACCGTGCTGTTCAAGATAGGCCTCGACCCACGATATCAGTTCAAGATTGCTGTTCCGCGACGTCGTGTCGAAGGCGATCAGTCGGGCAAGAATATCGCGGGCGGGATTGATGAGAGCGTTGGTCATGGGGCGAAGAACTTTACAGACTTTACAGTGTTGAGAAAAAGAAACGGGACTGGCGCCGAATTGTCCAAAAGCGGCGGGTTTTGCTCAATTTTCCGGAATTCGGTCATAGCGGCGCACTATCATAGCAAGCACAATATAGGACAGAAGAATTTAACCTGCCGCCACCGCGAATGGCTGTAACCCGGCTGACCGCACTCAGTCTGCTATTGACCTTTTCGAGCCATGAAGCTCACCCGTCCACTGCACCAGCGGATCGTGGAGATCGACGATCGCGCCGAGCTCGTAGATATTGCGGTAGCCATAGCCATAGAGATTGATGAAAGTCGGGATGTTGAGCGCCAGCGGCGCGCGTTTGGTCATGATCGGGCGGATATTGTTGCTGAAATTATTGTTGCAGTAGATCAATATTTCCCGGTCGGGATTGCTGCCGATCACGGCGCGTAGCTTGCTGTCGGTAAAGTCGGAAAAGGGAAGGTTTATCGCACCCGCCATATGGCCTTCGGCAAAAGCAGCGGCTGAGCGGGTGTCGAGAATGAGCGTTTCGGACCTTGCCGACCGTCGACGGAATTCCGCCAGATCAATCAGCCGCCCGGCGCGAACTGCGGCGACCTCGTGGCTCAGGTTCAGAAATCCGGGATAGTCGATCTGCGGCTCGCTGTCGGGGGCAGCTTGCAGCGGCGAAGCCGACAGCGCGATTGCTGCACCCATAGTCAGCACCAATCCGGCGTATCGCATGTCGGGGTCCCCTCACAAAGAAGGACGATATCCATCAAATATTTTGAACCGGCGCTGAACCCGCCAGCAATCTCGCGATCTAGTGACCCGTTTCCGCCAGTCCGTCGGCGATGAAATCGAGCAGTGCGCTTTCCAGCGGATCGAGATTCTGGTCGGCCTGAATTTTTCCGTGCAGCCAGCTATTCTCGACGATGGTCAGCTTGCGCGCTTGCTCGACTGCGTTGATGTGGCCGCATTCGGCATTTTTCTTGCCGAAAATATCGCTGCTAAACACATTTTTGAATGTGCCGCCGACGTCGGAATCTTTCATCCGGCCAAAGAAGCGGCGAACGCTGGGCTTGGTGTCGTCCATGAAATTTTCCAGCCGCGTCGCTTCCGCGCGGCACAGCATGTCATATTCACCATAGGCCATCAGATAATTGCCAACCAGCTGCACGAATAGTGTCTGCCAGTTCTTGCCGTTCTCGCTGCTCAGCGTCGCGTCCTTGATCCGGAACAGCATATCGGCTTCGCTGCGGCTGATCCGGCCGGGGCCGTCTGAACCCGGCGCGTAGCAGATGCGGCGCAGTATCCCGACTTCGCTGTCGTTGATCGAACCGGGTTGCAGGGATCCGCCGTCGCGGGTCGGACCCTTGCCGGTCAGAACGGCGTCTTCTATCTGCTTTAGAACATAGTCCTGCAGAACCTCCGGCGTGCCAGTGGCTTTTTCCATTGTGCGGACGAGCAGTTCGAGCTCCGCTGCGGACTCAACCGCGCCGTCATGGTCGACTTTCTCCATCAGCCAACGAGCATTATCATCGCTGACATAGCCTTTGGGGGCGGTCTGGTTCACGACATATTCGGTGATTGCAGCGGCGAAAAACTCCAGCCATTCCTCGCTCGGATCGCTGCCGAGATCGTTGATCTGGAACAGGACATCGGCTTCATCGCAGCTGATATTGCCGTCCGGCCAGATTTCCTTGCGCAGCGTCATGACATCTGCGGCGCTGATCGCCTGCTTGGTTTTGATTTCCCCGATCAGTCCCGATACGTCCATTTTCATCGCATTCATCCCGCTGTTTCGGGATTGCGACTAGCCAGAAATGCTTAAAATGCGGTTAGGACGATTTGCGCCCAGTTTCGAAAGGGGTGCCGGTATGGGGGTATCTATCCTCCATACCGGCTTTATTTTTTAACGCGCCGATCAGCCTTGTGAAGCAACCCAGTCGCGGATTTTCGATTCCAGCACCGTCATCGGCAATGCGCCGGTGTTGAGCACCTGATCGTGAAATTCGCGCGGGTCGAACTTGTCGCCGAGGGCGTCCTCGGCTTCTTTCTTCAGTCGCTGGATAGTCAGCGCGCCGATCTTGTAGGCCAGAGCCTGGGTCGGGATCGCGATATAGCGTTCGACTTCGGCGGTGGCGTCGGTTTCACCCATGCTGCTGTTGTCGAGCATATACTGGATCGCCTGTTCGCGGCTCCAGCCCTTGCTGTGCAGGCCGGTGTCGACGACCAGCCGCATGGCGCGGAGCATCTCGTCGTCGAGATGGCCGAAACGCTGGTAAGGGTCGTCATAAAGTTCCATCGGGAAGCCGAGCTTCTCTGCGTATAGTGCCCAGCCTTCGACAAAGGCGGTGTTGCCGCCAAAGCGCATGAAATTGGGCAGGTCGGCATTTTCCTGGGCCAGTGAAATCTGGAAATGGTGGCCCGGTGCGCCTTCGTGCAGATAGAGGGTGGTGATGCCCGAGGTGCTGCGCGAGGGCAGGTCATAGGCGTTGAAATAGAAGACGCCGGGACGCGACCCGTCGGGCGTGCCGCTCTGATAGGAACCGCCGGCCTGGAATTTCTCGATCGATTCGTCATAGGGGCGAATTTCCAGCGGGGATTTTGGCAAGACCTTGAATTGCTCGCCAATCCTGGCATCGACCATCTTGCCCATGTCATAATAAGCCTGGGTCAGCGCTTCGCGGGATTCGGGGTGGAACTGTTCATCGGTCCGCAGGAATTCGAAAAATTCGGAGAGGGTGCCGTCGAAACCCACCTCGGCCTTGATTGCTTCCATCTCGGTCTTGATCCGCGTCACTTCGCTGAGACCCAGATTGTGAACATAGTCGGCCTTGAGCGGCAGGGTGGTCGTATTCTCGATCATATTCTCATAGAGAATCGCCCCGCCCTTCATCTGCGACAGGCCGACTTCGGTGCGGGCGACCGGCAGATATTCGTTTTTGAGGAAATCATGCATCCGCTGGTTACCGGCGAAAATCTCTTCGGTCGCCGCTGCATATTCCTTGGTCAGTCGTGCCTTGTCGGCATCACTGAAATCATCCGGGAAATTCCTGGTCGGTGCCATGAACGGGCTGTCTTCGAGACCCAGGGCATTTTGCGTGGCGAGCTGTTCGATCACGTTGGTGATCGTCAATTTGGTTTCGAGCACGCCGCTTTCCATGCCTTCGCGAAAACGTTCGATCGAACGGTCGCCGATGACGATATATTCTTTGTGACGTTTGAGATTGTCCTCGTAATGTTTCACCGTCTTGAACGGTGCGCCGCCTTTGCCCGATGCAAAATTGGGGTAGAATGTGTGAAAGCCGCTGAAATGATTGACCGGGCGAACCACCGTCAATGCCATGATCTCGTCGGAATAGCCTTTGAGCGCCTGCTCCTTGTTGCGCTTGAAGACGTCATAGGCAATCTTGTCGGTCGCGTTCAGTTTGCTGCGGTCCAGTTTAAGCAGCGCGGCAAGTTGCGCTTGCTCGGCTGCTTTTTCGCCGGCGAAATATTCGTCCGAAATATAGTCACCGAGCTGGTCGGCATAGCGTTCGTCGCCGCGGAACAACGCGCCGATCGGATTGCGCTTGAGTTCGTCTTCGTCGCTCGCGGCGAACAGTGCCTTCAACTTTTCGCCTTCGGTCATCTCCGCTTCTGCGTGATGCTCCATCGCCAGGGCGCTGGCGGCGGCGAGCGGCTGGGCGTTCGCGACGCTGCCAAGGGCCAGCAGGCTGGTGCCGACGAGAAGGGCGAGAGGTGTCTTGATCATATTAGGTTCCTATCCAAAACTGTTGTGTCGAGCTAACACGGTAAAGTTTCACCCGCAACGATTTCACCGATCAAACCATGTCGTTTGTCGAAGCCGGTCGTTCGTTGATCGGAGTCCGGGTTTCTAGCGCACCCAGGCCTTTTGCCACTCGTTGAGGCGGAACCATTTGGTGATGATATATTTGGTGCCCTGCTCGACCGGCGTCCCGGCGTGCAGCGTGTCAATATTGGGCTTGCCGTCGCGGCTCATGTTGTTCCAGATCAGCAACATCCCACGGCGCGGCTCGACCTGATATTGCAGCTGCGGAAACGCGGTTGCGCCGCCCTTTTCGGGCTCGTTGAGATAGGCCATCGCGGTCCAGGTGCGCTGGCCGCCATTGGGTCCTTCATATTGCCAGTATTTCTCGGTCTCGTGAAAATAGTCGTGATGGTCCTTGAACTGTTGTCCAACCTGATAACGCTGGCCCTGCAGGACTTCGCTATGCGATTGCGGCAGGCCCATCAGGTCGCAAATCGTCTTGTCAATCCGGCGGATGTCCGGATCATTCGGATCGACATTGCAGCTGTAGCTGGTGCGATAGCCCTCGCGTTCCGTTCCCTCGTAAAGC
>TARA_R110001599_G_scaffold69420_2_pt1 | contig 10523 bp, 20 predicted proteins | sample TARA_R110001599 | Tara Oceans TARA_R110001599 (sample SAMEA4398360) | marine metagenome | biome: Polar Biome; feature: [MES] marine water layer (ENVO:01000295) within the mesopelagic zone...; material: water (ENVO:00002006), including particulate matter (ENVO:01000060) such as...... | reverse complement strand
GTCATGTACATATTACCTTCTCCTTTTAAATGGTTTGGATTCCAATAGTCAGAAATTGAATCTATATCAATTAGAGTACTAGGGTCGTCATCATACTCCCAATTCCCAAAATACAAACGTTGTTTGCTATTTTTGTCTAAAGCAAGCAATGATTCCAGGTAGGACTTTGGCAAGTGTGGGTTGTCAGTTGGTAATGCTTGGATAAACTTCTTTGTATTAGAAATAATATTATCTCTATTTCTTTTGTAAAACTCTTTATAAGTCCAATTCTTTGCTGGGTTACATGAACCTAAAACTTTAGGTATTATATTAAATTCATTTAGTTTATATCTACATCTTGAGGTTACTATTTGCCATGCTTTATAGACAACTTGATTACACTCATCAATAAAAGCACCACAAATTTCTAAAGACCCTAAACTGTCAAAGTTTGGATCTGATGGGTATAAAAATAAATCTTTTAGTAATATTTCACTCCCATTAGCCCAATAGATAACGTTTGTTTGAGCGTTATACGTAAACTGGTCTGATATACCTAAATTTGAAGATAGTTCAAAGAAAGTGTTTAAAGTGGTTTCTTTTAATGCTTTTAACTTTGCCCGACCCATTAACCACCTAGAACCTGGATATTTTTGACAACACTCTATTAACCAAAGGCAACCTAAAGCAGATTTACCACCACCAGCAGCCCCACCGTATAAAAGTTCTTTTGTTTTATTATCTTTTAAATAATAAACTGCGTTTTTTTGCTTTGGTAGTAATTTCATTATTCCGGATTCTCTCCTTCTCCTAAACTTATAATTGTTTGAATAGGTTTCTCCCCACCTTCTAAGGTTGTTTCTTGTCTGTCAGTCCATTTAAATCTGTTCTTCATGTTCATATACCAACCAGTAAAAGAAAACTCTTTATTCTCTAAGTTTTTACGCCCTTTTTTAGCCCACCATGCTTCAGATAAAAATTTACCAGCTTTTATGGTTTCCGAAAATTGTGGTTCTTCTTTTATCCATCTATCCCATAAATCGTTTGAGAAACTTCCTTTCCATTGATAAATGAGTGCTTTTACCTCAACATCTGAAGCACCTTCTTTATATAAATTTAATATTTCTTTATACCAATTATCCGGCAAGCAATCAAGATTATCTTTTGGTCGTCCTTTATTCATTTATTTATTTTTTTATTTCCTTTAAATAATACAAGTTTTCTATCAGATAAATTTTCTAAGAATCTCCCATTTCTTAAATACCAAAGTAAGCATTCTTTTAATGTTGTATATTCTTCAGAATAAACGTGCCATGACCCTTTTTTAAATGTTTTATAATTGTATGTACTCATATTACAAATATACAAAAAAAACCCATCTAAACAAATAGACGGGTAAAAACTAAAACTAAAATATGAAAATCTCCGTTAGAAGAAATTCAAAGATACAATTTATTATTTAATAAAATGTATTTTCATGTAATTCTTTAAACCTTTAAAAGATTCGTTTACAAACCCTCTCCGACCTAGTTTAAAGTTGTTTTTTATCCAGTTACTACTTGGCGATAATGCTGGATAATTATAGTAGTAAAAGTCATCTGAGGTACACATATCAAACAACGCCTGGTGAGAATCACCTTTTTTAAATATTACTAATTCTGAGTTTTTATATATTTTATTTTGTTTGCAGTACTGATCAATCTTTTCTGTTCCTTTTAAATCTAAATGAGGTTTAAAACCAAATTTTAAAGATTTATCATCTTTACCATGTGAGATTATAAAACAAACATCATTCACAAAGTAATGGTTTAAAAACTTTCTGTGATTTGTAACTGTTATATTTTTAAACTGTAATTCTGCAATTTGTTTAAATGCTTCATTAACAAAATAACCAAAGGCACCGGAATGATTGTCATTACAAATATTATTAAAATGTATTTCCTGGTAATTATCAACTAATCCGTAAAGTATTTTTAGTTTAAATTTTAAAGCAGCGTCAAAACTTTCTTCATTTGTCATGTTTTGAGGTAAAGAATGCCCCCCTCTAGTTGTTTGTGCATTAAAACCATCTAATAAGTCCCCTAAATCATCTACATATAAAATAGAACTTTCTTGTTCTTGTAAAGTTTGATTTATTACTATATCAGCTGTTTTAAATAATTCTTCTTTATTCCATTCTTTAGAATACATTGTATTATTATCTACATCAGTATCCATTCCTATATGAACATCTGTGAATGTTAAAGAATCAAAATCATTAGAACCATGTAATTTTTTTACTTTCTTTTGTTTTATTGGTTTTATGTATTTTTTAATAATACTTTTAAAATCAAAAGATTCTACAACTTCTGAAGGTGTTTCTTTTTTTGGAGCGTATTGTATCCATTGTTGCCCGGTTGTTTTTGAAGTACTTATTTTTATAACCTCAAAACCTTCTGGAATGTCAATTGGTTTAGATTGTAATTTTTCAACAGTTGAAACAATTTCGCCGTCTTTGTCAAACTTTTTCTGAGTTTCTACAAATTTACGTTTGTTTGGTTTTGTTCTGTACCTTAAAACAAAATCCCATTGTTCTTCTGTTAGGTAGTAACGTGCTTGATTTCTATTAGATTCGTTTTCTTTTACTTTTAAATTTAATAATTCAGATTCTTTTTTATTTAACCATTTTACTATCTTATTCATGTTTTTTTGTTTTTTGTTAATATTAAAATAGGGATGCTATTAACACCCCTTTTACATTAATTAATTAGAAAGGCAAATCGCCAGCTTCTATTTCAACAACTGGTTGTGGTTTGCTTGGTGTCCCTTCATTTGCATTTTTTTCTATTCTCCAAGCTGACAAACTTGTAAAATATTTATCTTTCCATTCGTTTGTAGTAATATTAAAAGATACTTTTACATTATCACCTTCCTTTTGGTACTTAGTAAGATTTTCTACTTTTTCTTGTCCAAATACTTCAAAACAATATATTTTTTCTTTACCTTCATAACCTTCATTATTAGCTACAATAAAACTTTGTTTTTGCCATTCTTTTCCGCTTGCTTTAGCTGTTCCTTTTTCAATTGGTAAAATCTTTTTAATACTTCCAATAATTGATAATTCGCTCATAATTTATTTATTTAATTTAGTTAATTTAGTTACTATTATTATTTATTCTTATTCTTTCAATTTCTCGCTCTAGGTAATCTTTAGCTTTTAAAAGGTCTTGAAGTTCATCTTTCTTTTTTCCCGCCCTTACAACGTACTTAATTATATTACCTCTGCAAAATCCTATATTATAATCATTTAATACGTCAATTAAATCATAATTTAAACCATTGTCGTAATGTGTTTGAGTGCTTTTCATGATTTTGGGTTATATCTATTTATATATAATTCACAAAGTTTAGTTGCTTCTTTTTTAGCCTTAACTAACTTTTTAAATTTGTCATCTGTTTTATATAGCTTTTCGCTATTGCTTATATGTTTAAAATCTATAACATCTACAATTTGTCTAAGTTCCCACTCTAAACTACTTAGATCTTCAGCGGATACTTTAAAAGTTGTATTTATTGTAATTAAATCAGTTGGCTTCATGATAATTTAGATTTTAATTCATCTTTTAAAGTAATCATTGCGGTTTGTTCTGTTCTTGTTAATGCTTTAAAAACAGAAGCTAATTCTGCTAAAGTATTACATTCTTTTAACTGTTCAGAAGGTTGTTTTCTTTGTGGTTCTTCGGGTAAATCTTCACCGGCATAAATGTATAATCCTAATCCATGTAGTGCAATTGCTTTAACTGTACACCTTTGAATGGCTTTGTTTACGTCCATCATATTAACCTTATCCGCTGGAATAGATGCGTTTCTAAAATCCATTACCGGCAAGTAATTAATGTGTTCTAAATCGTTTATAGTAATACCTACCTTTACAATTACACCCGCTTTAGACGCAAAGTAAGGCATATTTGTATTCTCATCATGATACACTTTAGAAGTTGCAGTAGGGGAAACTTTCTTTAATTCTGCCCATGCAAAAGACCATGATAAATAGGTAAATTTACCTTTTTTTTCTGTTTTGTCATTTACGTTAATCTCACTTAATTTTTTAAATATTTCCATAATTTATTATTTAGTTTTGTCAAATTTAACATTAATTTAATTACTACACAAGTTTATTGCTATATTGTTGTTCCAAATAATAAGTATTACTTATTCCCATTGTTCAGTAATTTTTAATCTTTCTATTTTAAAATATACTCTTGAAATATTTCTATAATTATTTAAAAAAATAGGTATTAATTTTTTCTTATTTCTTGCTCCTATTTTTATTATCTCATTAACAATTTTATCACTTGTAAAATCTTCTATCTTCTCAATTCCGTAATGACTTCTCACAAAATCTAATCTTCTCCACCTTTTATGCCCTATCTCTCCAAGAGTTATTATTAATCCTTTTTTAGCCATTTTTATACATAAATCAAAACAATCATAAGCACTTCCAAAAGGGTCGATGTCTATTAAATCAAACTTTGCGTTATTATAATATAATTTGCACACTAATTTTTCAGCCTTTTCAGAGTAGTAAGTGTTAAATCTTTCATCTATATCATTTGTGTAAAGTTCCTTTACTTTTCCTTCATAATATGAATTTGCACCAGAAAATAAATCTAAAACTAATTTTGGCTGTATCTCTGCTAAAAATAAATCGTTATGCAGATATTTATCTTCTCTATGAGGCTCGTTGTACGTAACACCATTCTTTTTAGCTAGTCTTTTCATTTTTATAGAAACGCTAACTAACTTCCTAAATAAAAACTTTGCAATATCTTTGTTTTTAAATCCTTTTTCTTTTAAATTTAAAGCCCATTCAATCTCCTTTTCAGTCCATTTTCTTGGGTTGTTTTTCGTTAAACCTCCGTTTTTTGTTTCCTTACCTAGAAATTCTTTAGGCAGATAATGCTCTTTATTTATTATTTTAATCATTTTTTTTTATTTTAACATATTAATTAATTTACCTTGCAATTTTAAGCATCAAAAACATTTCTGAAGCTGTGTAATTTTGAGCCTCTATGCAGCTATCAAAGTATTTTTTTGTTTTTTGTGTTTTTCCTTTATGCGTTATTGTTCCAATATATTTATTATTTTTTTTAATTATATTTATAAAAAAACCCCTACCCTCTAAAGTGTTTGTCATTTTAATAAAATCCGGTAATCCTAAATATCTATCTTTTTTGTTTATCATGTTAAAATGGAATTTCATTTATATCAAAAGCATCATTAAGATCAATTTTTGGTATTATTTGTTTTTCTTCTTTAAATTCTACATTTGAATCAATTAAATTAAATAAAGGCTCATCAGTGCCTTTTTCATAGTAACGCCCATTTGTCAAACAATAATTAAAATCTACTTTTCCGCCTATTTTACCTTGAAAATTAAACTTTGTTTTTTGATTATAAAAAGAAGTAGTATTTTCTTGTCCCGTTTCATCATCTGCCCAAGTTCTATGAATAGTAAAACCGTTGTGTGTTTGATTTCTAAAATCGGCTGATCCACTTACAGAATATAAATCGGGAATTGTTGAAGTACCATCTTCATTTTTTTGCATTTTTGTTGGGTGAGCGACTAAAATTATCATAACATTATTACTTTGTGCAAAATGTGTTAATTTAGTTAAAACCTGGTTAATCATATCAATTTTATTACCTTTAGGTAAAAGAACTTTATTAAAAGCATCAATAACAAATATATCAATACCAAAAGAATACATTTGTTCCTTAAATTTATCTATTAACCAGTCCCATGTTGGTAACTGCGTGCCTTCTGCTCCAGTTAAATAAATCTTTTCATTTGCCCAATTTTCATAATCATTAATTTCTTCTTTTGTTATTCTTGGTGTTTTTCCTATGCTTGTTTCTGTATCTTGCCAAAAATTACGCCCTATAACCTTTTCCATTAAATTAGTGTGATAAAGTGACATAGGCGAATGTTCTGGAGAAAACCAACTTGCCTTCATGTTATAATCTTTAATCAAATTTAAAACCATCCAATCCGTAAAATTACTTTTACCATGTGAAGGTATACCCGTTCCAACAGTTAACTGTCCACGCATTAATGAGAAAATTTTACTAAATTCTTTAAAATAATATCCTTTAGGTTTTATTGTATCTGGTAATCCGTTTTCATATAAATCTATAATACCGCCTTTTAAATCTGTTACATTGAAAGTACCGCTAACCGGGAACTTTTTTCTATTTTTTATTGAATCATTTAAAACACCTTCTATTAAGTCATCATTAGCATCTTTATTTTTCCACTCTACAAACTCGCATCTATATCGTCCGAGACGCTGTGAAATTTTACTCCTAAGGGACTTTCCCTTTTCATCCATATCAACAGCTATAATAAATTTTTTAACGCCTTTAAGATGCTCTTTTGCGTTTTCCCATACATCATCATTATCATTTGCACCATTAGGAACAGAAATTGCGTTTTTAATTCCTACTTGATGAAGTGCTAAAACGTCAAATTCTCCTTCAGTAATCCATATTTCATTTTGACCAATTACAGAATTAATATTGTAAAATATAGATTTAGTTCCAGCAGATTGCGTAAAGTTCTTTTGACTATCTCTGTATTTTTTATTAACCAATACATCTTTTTCAAAGTAATTAAAAACTATATTATTTGTATCTTTCTTTGTTGCTGGTTGATAAAACCTTTCTTCAGTAATATTTAAAGCGTTTAAAGTATGTTGATTTATTTTTCTAGTTTTTTCGATATATTTAACCATATTATCAGATAATTCTGTATAATTTTTCCAGGTTTGAATTGGTAACTTATAATCTTTCATTTTAATTTTTTTAGTTTCATTTTCTCTAAAGGTTAAAGATTCGCACCGGTGACATTTTCCAAAACCTTCTGAATGATTTATAGAAATTGATTTATCCCCTTTTCTATTTTTATTTGCTTGACAAGTTGGGCATGCAATTTTTTCTTTACCGGATGTTTGTTTAAATTCAAAAGAATTCCATTGTATAAATTTGTGCATTTTAATACATTTTAAAAGTTCCATCAGCATTTAACTGATTATTTTGTTTTTTAACACCAAAAGAATTAGTTTTATTTAACCATTCAGCCTTAAATCCCGACCAATTAGAAACAACACACTTTTCTAATACAACGTTTAAATCTTTACCTGTTGTTTTAACTTGCTTCAAGAATCCATTTAAAGCAGTCTTAGTGTTTGCAGATTTCTTTTTATTTCTAACCATTAACCAATCTGAAACAAGTTGCTCATCACCTCCTAAAGCTAAAAGTTCTTTTCTAAAATTAAAAACAGATGCTTTTTCTTTTTGTTTTATTTCTTTATTTTCATTGTTATCATTATTAACATTATTGTTTGGTGTCATTTGCGTTTCACTTGTGTTTCGTTTGTGTTTCACTTGCGTTTCACTTGCGTTTTCAATAGTTTGGTAACTATCATATTTACAGACAGTTAAAAGTGTCGTTACTCGAACGTTTTTTGTAACTATCATAGAATCTTTTTGCAACAAATTAAAAAACCTTCTAACTCTGCTTTTGTTCCAATTCCATCTTTTTCCCCAAGTATCTAAACTTCTTAAACTCTCACCTCTACCCACTTCAATTAATGTATTTTTAATTAATACTTTTTTAGGTGTATGATTTACGTTTAATAAAATATCTAACCAAGCCTCTAATCTTGAGAACTCTCTTTCATCCTTCCATAACCAATTATCTTGTAGACCTCTATGTATACTTATCCATCCTTGATCTGCCATAACTATATGTTTTTCATTTTAGATTGTAATGTTAAACAAGCGCCAATAAAAGACCTAAAATCTTCTTTACTCATTTCTAAGTCAATGAAATTATATTCATCTTTAATAGAATCCTCGTTGTTAATAGAAAGAATAACGCTATTTCTTTCGGAGCATTCTAATTCCATTTCTAAGTTGTGACCAAGACTAGGGTCGTTAATTTTGTAAATCATAATGTAATTATTTATGTTAAGTTAAGTAAAAAACCTTCTTAAAATCAGAGCTGATGTGAGATTCGCTCGTCATTTAAGAAGGTTATAAAATGTTTTTGATGCGTTTTGAATCTCACTAAAAAACTAACATAGTGCGAATATAGTCTTTATTATTTAATCACCAAAGATTTTATATCAAATTCTATAAATTCTTGCCCTTTTTTAACTATTTCTTTTATTACGGTGGCTTTGTAAACTCTACTATCATTAAATCCGTAACGCTTTTGTAAAATGTCTTGAAATGGTTTTATAGGGTTGTCCCAATCTGATGCTGAACTACTAAAACCAAATATAATAATTATTTCAAGTTTTCCAGTTGGTATTTTTAATTTTGGCAACATGAAAATTAACTCTTTTTCATATTTTTTGTAAATAGGTGTTTTAAATCTTTTACCTTGCCATACTTGGTTAACTGATAATGGTTTTATATTTATTCTCATTTATTTAACTTCTTCAGCCCCGTTATTTATTAAAATTCTATCTGATAAATCTGTTAATTCTTTTGGTTTTAAAGAATAGGCAATGCATACTTCTTGTAATTTACTATAATCATTAAAATTGAATTTATTTAATAACCATTTTATAAACTCTAATTTATTGGCAACTAATTTATCACCTAATTCTTCATCATCTACTTTTTCTATTTTTTCAAAGTAGTTGTTTTCTATATCAATAAGATCCGTTAAAGTTCTTTTAACGTTGTTTTTAACCCTTTGTTTAAATACTCCAAGGGTTTTAACCTCTTCAAGAAAATGAAGGTTTACAAATGATGTTATAATTGCTCCGCTGATTTGTTCTAATTGTTTTTCTGTTAGATTCATATTATACTTTTTCTGTTTCTATTATTTCTTCTACTCTATTTAAACATCTTTCAATAGTCTTAAACTGCAAATCATTTCTTTTACTTAATAACTCTTTTTGTTCTTCTGTAAATTCATTTAAACTATTGTAAATAATTTCTAACTGAGGTAATAATTTTAAGACCTCTGTTTTCTTATGTAATTTATTTTTTAAGTTTGTATTTTCAAAAACTATGTAAGCGTATGAATCTAAAGGTAAATTCTCAACGCAATCAAAATGTAAAAGTGCTTTTTCAACATCTTCAGCATTTAAATGGTGTAATACATTGTTTAATGAGTGAATAACTCCAGAATGATCCCTTCCTACTGATTCGCCTATTCTAGTTAAACTTTCTTTTGTTAATTCTTTACATAATTTAAAATATAATGCCCTAGCTTCAACAAATTCTCTTTTTCGTGTGTTTTTCGTAATGTCAAAACCATAAACAGCATTTACATAAGTTTTTATAGATTGCATCATTTTAGTATCTTTCATTTTATTTTATTTTAAAGTCTTTATTATTTCTAATGTTTTGATTTGTTTTTATTTCTTTTATGAGTTCTTTAGCTTCTTTTAAAGTATCAAATTCACCTATTAATTGAAATTTTTTCTGATATACTTTTGTTTTTTTCATGTTAATAATATCTATATTCATAAAATGATTTTTTTGCAGATTGTATTTCTTGCTCTAGAAAATCCGTAAAAGTGTTAAAAATATAATCTAATTGCATATCTGTTAAATTAACAATTTTATCTTTAATCCAAATTTCACAATACATTACATTTGAATTACTTTCTATTTCTATTTCTATATGATACGTATCAGTACTATGGTTTAATTTTGCAAATGTTGGTAAATTATGCAAATTATCAGAATCTCCGTAATTAATTCTAAATTCATTATCAGATATTATTTGTTTTAGTTTTTTTGTTTTCATGATTTAGTGTGCTATTTTGTTATCAACTTTTTCAATAAAAAATCTACATTCGCTTCTGGTCATTGGCGGATATTCTACACCTTTAAATGTTACTTGATAAATTGGATCTTCGTAAGTTGATTCTGCTGTTTCTACTATTTGAAATGTTTTCATGTTATTATTTTTTATTGTTTAATATTTTTATTTCTGCTTTTAATATTTCTATTTTTATTTGACTTTCTAATAATTGTAATTTGCCTAATAAATACAAATTTTCAGAATTAATTAAGTACTGCTTTAAAAATTCTAGTGTTTCATTCATGTTAAATTATTGTTTTATTAAGTGAATAGCCCTAGCTAATTTTTTAAGTTCTTTTAATGTTTTATTTATTGTTTTATTCATAATTAAATTATTTTAATATTTCCGTTTTTGTAATGTTTACAAATAATACCAGTTTTTAATTTAATAATCTTAACCGGTTTTAAATTGTTGTTTTTTAATAATTCGTTAAATTTTTTAATAATTGTTTCCATGATTTAAATAAATTTTTGATTTTTTAATACTTGGTTTATCTCTTTAATTAAATCGTATCTTTCTCCTACTGTATAAATTCCTTTGTAAAAGTCGATGTCAATTTGTTCTAGTATTTCAATTAGTTCTTTCATTTGTTTTTCTTTAATGGGGTTTTTACACCCCGTTGTTTATAAATTTTATATTGTTGCAAACATTAATTTTTGAACGTTCGATATTACA
>TARA_R110001599_G_scaffold6128_2_pt1 | contig 10524 bp, 4 predicted proteins | sample TARA_R110001599 | Tara Oceans TARA_R110001599 (sample SAMEA4398360) | marine metagenome | biome: Polar Biome; feature: [MES] marine water layer (ENVO:01000295) within the mesopelagic zone...; material: water (ENVO:00002006), including particulate matter (ENVO:01000060) such as...... | reverse complement strand
CTCTATTACATTTTGGGGTAAAAGTTAATGTTTCACCGTCAGACAAGGCAACGGCTTGTGACATTGAAAACTCTTTAACATTGTCACCATCTGGATCTAAAGCGGCAACAGTTACTATTGTAGGATTTGTTTGGTTTAAAAGAGCATGTGGAACACCAGATAAAGTAGCTGTAATTCTATCACCAACAGCCATTTTTGTTGCCACGTTGTTATCCATAACAACTTTTACGCCACTAGAAACAGCGCCATTTACTGTATCTGTTAAAGCAGTTGTTGCTATAGTTATTTTATCTCCAACAACCATTTTATCAGCAACATTAGTATCCATAACAATCTTAGTTGCGGTACCAGCAGCAAAACCAGTACCATCTACAGTATCCGTATTACTAACAGCTGGATATATATTTTCTCCAGGTAAATCAATTGGAGCAGATCCGATTACTGGTTCAATAAAAGCTAAAACATCATTTACTACTGGTTGTTTTAAAACTCTATAAGCAGCTGTTGCGCCAGCAGTGGTTGTAAAACTAAAAGCCGTTTTCGCTTGAGGTTTACCTCTATTAATAGATATAGTGTCTGTTGCCATGGTACCAGCTACCGTACTATTAGGTGAATAACCCTGTAAAGTCAACGTTAAAGCCGCATACTGATATATAACTTTTTGCATCACTAGAGAACTAGACCCTGTAGAATTATTAATATCTAATGAACCATCTCCAAGCCTAACCTCGTTGTAAGTGTCATGTTGGGTTGATTCTTCTGGAGTAGAAGAAGGGATTGCATATAGAAATATATCATACTGATCATCGCCACCTGTTACAGCTGGGAAGGTTACACCTCCAGTGTACAAACCACTAATACTTTCCTCTAAAGAACTTTCTGTAGCTTGAAAAACGTTTGTAACAAAATTATAATAGTAATTAGTAGTATTATCTTTAACCTGTAGTTTAAACCGCGCCCCATCGTCTCCTATAATAGTAAACACTCTATGCTCGCTAGTAGCCGGTAAATCAGAAAAATCTAAATTAAAAGTTTTTATTGTTTTCATGCGTTATTTACTATTTTCAGTTATTTCGGTTCCTACTGACCAAAGCTTAGCCTCTTTATTGTCATCATTTTCAAGCTTAAGTAAAGCATAATATCCTAGTAATTCATTGTTGTTAACGGCTCTACTCTTAGAAAAAGAAATATAAGCTCCTGGTGGAGGTGGATATATGGTAGGTATCGGTACGCCTAAAACGTCATACTCACTAAACACGATTACGTCGTGCTGACCAAGATTATTAGGTGATACAATATTCTGCACTACACCCAAGTGTTGTTGACCACTAATATTTGCTTGTTGATCAAACCCACCTAAAGAACTTGTAGATGTCCAATATACGTTATCCCCAACCTGTAGAGAAGTGTTTAATTCAAAATCGAAAGTTAATGTGAATACAAATGCCATTTATTGAGTTTAATATTGATTAATTTTAAAAGTATCTAACGGAGCGTGAAATTAGTGCCACTAGTTCACCGTTAATAGACTGCCAAAAATTGCTACGCATGGACTTAATTGAAGTGGGAACATAGCGTTTGTTGCTTGAGTAATAGTTAAATCGTAAGTACCGGGAGGTAAACTACTAAACACATATACCTGCCCAATAATCATACTGCTAGTGTAAGAAGTACCATTACTATGAGTAAGCGTTGGCACGCTGTTATTTCCATACGGAGATGTTACTGAGATATCAATGTTAATAACACCGTCGCTAGCACCTGGAGTTGTTTCGTCCGACACTACGCTCGCTGTGAAATAAGTGTTTGTAAGAGTTGAAGCGTTATTAGGATCAGGTGTAGGGGTTGGAGGAGTAATACTTCCACAATACGCACAACTACCATCATCTTGTGTTGCGTTAGCATCATAGTTATCTGCAAATGAATCAGTACAACCTGGAACCGGAGACATTCCGAGACAAAGTCCATTGTCAACAGCATAACCATATTGGTAAGCTAGATCAGCTTGATTACCAGTTGTACCATCAACAGTACTACCTGTGAAATCATAATTTGTCGCAAGTGGATTTGTACAGCCAGTGTATTCACATGTTGTACCGTCACTGGTGTTAGCACCGGTAGTTATAGCGTCCGCGTTAGGATCTATACAACCTTCATTAACCTCCACACAACAATAGTTGTTAGCTTGTCCAAAAGCGTCACCAGGCATAGGAACATCACCACCACAAGCTATAGTAGCCGTAGCGCTAAAATTAAACATAGTATTATCTGTACAACCAGGTATGAATTCAGTACAAGAACCATCGCTTAAGTTTGCGTTTGGATCGTAGTTGCTATTAAGAATACCGTTAGGTCCAAACTCGTCTATACAACCCAGGAAAGTACAACCTCCATCGTCTGTGTTTGCGAGTGGATCAAAGTTACTTGCCAATGGATCGATACAACCAGGTTTTACCTCAATACAACAATCGTTCGGCGTTCCGCTATTACAAGGTACCGAAGCCGCTGGAGCATAGTTAAAAGCAGCGAGGCCATTTGAAAAACAATCGTTTACCACCCCATCACACATGCATCCAATCGTGCTGTTGATTGCGGCGCTCGTGAAACCACCTATCCCTTGGACACTAAAATCTGACGTGTCATAGTTGTTGTTAATTATGCCATCAACGTTTATACTAATATCACTACCTATAGTGTGGCCAAACCACTTTCCTTCTTTTGCAACAAACTCAGTGACACTACCACTTTCTAGGTTGGTGTAAAAATCACTTACATACCAACCATTTTCTGGGAGTAAGTTAAAGTATTCGCCGTCGTTTATTAGTTGGTTATTTGCGTCTAAATTAGGCGTTACCTTGGCTTGAGAACCTTCGTAATCTACCGCTTTGAAAGATTTAACACTACTAGGGATGTCGTTTATAACAACTTCAACCCATGATTTGTCAGAATCACCGCCGTAAAAAGTATTTCTTGGAACTGTTCCCGCGTGGTGCATCCAAGCTTTACCACTTTTAAAAGTGTAATAGTTGTTAGCCATGCTTTTACCTTGCTCAGGTATAAAAGATTTAAAACTAGACCAGCCCTTTACTTTTTCCGCGAATGAGATGGTTGGGGATTCTTCTCCCCCTATGTACATCGTTGTCCACCAATAAACATCGCAACTACCAACCATCCCATAGCTATATGATGTGCCCATAAACCCACCAACCATGCTTGTGTTTAACATTAACTCCCACTCACCTCCACCGATGTTAGATTTACTATCTACAATAGATCCAGTTACTATACCAGCTCCACTAACAGCATCACCAACATTTACCTTGTTAGCTTCATGCGTGGTTAGTATGAATGTTTTACCTGCGGTTCTCGGGCCACACACTCCGTTGTTGCTCTTAGCTGATCCAAGCACTTTAGCTTCAACGCTAATCACGTTTCTTAAACTTAAGTTGTACTCGTTCTTTTTGTCATCAAAATTACCAACAAGAGTATTGTTTATTCTTAAATTGTCTTTAAACCAATCGCTCATACCATAATTCGATATAGGAGTTAATCCGTCCATGGATAATCTCATAACAGTACCTCTTACTCTATCGGTAAAATAAGCTCTATAAGCTTCTGAAGCAAATGATTCTGGATTAGTGGATATACCATACTCACCAGAATAAGGAATTGCTTGACCTAAAACGCGGTTTGTTGAAGTTACATTTGAATTTCCATCAGCATTAAACAAAGCGTCTTTGTTAGCTAGTATTTTTAATACTCTATCTTCGCAAAGAGCAATTAAATCACCGCCTTGTCCCCAACCTGCTTTTAACTTTTGAATACTACCGTAAGTAGGGTTTAAATCTTTTGTTATTTTCTCTGCCGCTATAAATTGATTTAATTCGTTTACACCGCTAGTAGAGTTGTATAGCCCAGAGTATATTAAACCGTGTTTTCTGTGTTCTTCTTGATATGGTTCATCTAATGTAGATGAAGCTTTAACTCCTTTATCAATTTTAACTTGATTGTAATCATCTCTTATTCTATTAGACTCAACACCGTTTCCAAAAGAATAACAATTAAACCAAGAAAGTTTAACTGGTTCGTTTGAAACATTTGGTTCTATTTGTAAAAAAAACGAGGTATCGCTTGCTCCTAGTGTTATAGGCTCTGCTAGGCCTTTTAATTTTGCCGTAACACAACTCCCGTCCGACCTACTAAAAACAACCTGCATGTTTTGAGCCATATCAGCATTATTCGCTTCTATACTTAACTCCACGACATCACCCCTCCAACTCACAACAGTAGTGTTTGGTTGGATTACTGGAGTTTCATTAGCTGGCTGCTGTATACTAACGCTTGATCCAACAGGCGCGAAAGTATAGTTAGTTTTTGTGTTTACTTCAAGGGGAAAAGTACCATCAACCTCGTAATATATATCTAAATCAACATCTAACTTTGGCTCCGTCTCCCATATAGCCGGATTATCCGGTACAACTTGATCATCTACACTCTCCCATACTTTTTCAACAAACTGTATAGTACCTGGGGCTGTAGCGGTTATAAGGGTTAATGGATTATAAGAACTAGCCACGTCTGTTGGGTCATCTGGACCATCTTCACACGTGATAGGTATTTTCCATGTCACTCTTTTATTTGTTGCTTTAGTTGCTTGATTTAACGAATTAAATGCCATTGCAATATCCGAAACCGCACCACCAGCTGTAAGTTGATTAATGCTTGGGAGAGTACTACCGCCAGAATATCCGTAGATGCCGGTGTATTGGTCATACCCGAAAATACTCCCATATGTTAATATTGTTGTAAGTATGTCGTCCAAATTATCATAATAGCTTCCTAGATTTTTATAGTTAAAATTATAAGTTACCTCCGGAGTGCCAGATATTGTGTATATAGTTTGATCTGGATCGTTTGTAAACCTAAACCTAGAATTTTGAACTAACTTAGTAACTATTGCCACGTTCTCACTTGAGTTGTGGTTGGCGTTGTTTGAACTCCCAACACTCCAATGCTTTATTAAATCATTCCTACTTTCCCAATTATCATGACCATTACCCGGGTGACCTCCTACTTCTTGAAACCAAGAATTCGGGTTATCAGGGTGCCCTTGAAGAAAATCAAGTCCGAGAATTGACGCAAGTACTTTAGATATTCCACTAGTATCGGTATCATTAGTGTGCATGGCATAGCCATGCGATGATGTTGCTCCGGGCCCATCTGCTGCTTTGATATAGCCAAAACTCAAATCTATGTATGCTTGACCACCCTCTGTGTATATGCCTTTTTTGTAACCAGTTTCGTTTTTGGTTGGCGGGTTGGTTCTATTGTCATGTGTCATACCAAGTGTTCCACAGCCTATCACGCCACAGTATTGAAGGATATTTGAGTCATCATAGTAGCCACTATAAAATGCCGAATCAATAAACCACATAGAATCTATACCATTACCAGTAGGGTCAAGTAAAGTATCCCAGTGAGCCTCATCAGTAGAGGTATAGTTACTCGTCGTGTTAATACCATTACCATTACCACCATCAGCTAGATAATAAAAAGGAAGCTGAGCCTCAACCTGCTCCACTTGGTTCGCAGTTCCCTGTGAGATTATGTGTTCATCTAAAATAATATCTCTAGTAACTTTTACAAAAAATCTACCATCAAATTCCGGACGATTCTCTACGGTTTTTTTACTCACTCTTATTCCAATCGTACTATCCGGCAAAGAAACGTTAGTAGCGTCGTTCACCCAATCCTCTGTTATTCCTTTGTCTAGTGATAAGTCGTAAGCGGCTGCAGCTGCATCCTCTGCAAAGCTAGTAACATCATAAACCTGCGTATATTGAGTGGCTCCACCGGAGTTTTGGGTTGTAAACTGAACTGTCATCAATGGAATATCTGATAGTGGTATGTTTACCGTATCCCAAACAGCCTTTTCTATTGATATTGATGCTGATCCTTCTATAGGATAAGAACTTGGGTTAGTGAAATACTGGAAAGTCCCACTACCATCCTCCTGGGCTGAAGACACAAAACTGTTTTTTGTTTTGATAAAAGTAGGAGCTTCATTTTCAATCGCTAACACCTTATATCTATTTAACTCGCTAACCACTTGATCTTCAACGCCTTTCTTTAGTATTAAGAATGTTTCGTCATCAATTTTATTTCTGTCTGAGGAAGGAAAACTTAACCATATGTTCCCATCTTTAGCGTCATAAATCCTATCCATTGCCATGTTATAATATTCATCAGCCGTTTGCTTGATGAAAACTTTATAATGTTTAGCCCAATCAGGTGCGTTACCAACAAGAGTTGTAGATACTTGGTTTTTTTTGTTAGACTTGCTTATAGGTATCTGAACAACAGCGGACTTATTTGTAAAAACCGGACTTTGTCTACCGTATTCGTCTAAATAACTTACACCTAAAGTGTAATTCCTCATTGATTTTAAAGACTTATACCCAGAATTAACGTCACAATCTTCTCTGCTTACCAACTCAGCGTTTAAGATAGGACTGTTTTTTATGTTATAATTTTGCAAATAATTACCATACACAATTCTGCTACCAGTAACTTCTTGTGCTAACGAGGTTCTTGGCACGTTGTCCCAAGGTCTTAATAGTTGATTTTCTGGTAAAGCAGCTTTTATTTGATTACTTCTTACCTCGTAAGAACTTGTTGTTGAAGTTAAATTATTGGATTTTCTAATAGTATCTATAGAATAAACAACTGGAGAATGAGATTCTTTATACAACAGTTCTATACCACTAACATCTAATGGTAAATTAGAGTTATAACCAGACAGAACTATCTTTGAAATATTATTCTCCATCCCAATATTGTAAGCCTCTTTAACGTTATATTTAAAGTTTTTAGGCTTAAAAACAACAGGTGTGAACGGCGCATAGGACGAATACTCTCCGTCTAAATATTTGTATCTATAAGAAAATCTAGTAAATTTGTTTTTAAACTTTTCAATTTCAGGTATTTTAACTGCCCAATTATATTCCAAATCATTGGTTGTCGTTAAAAACGAAATTTGTTGAACCGCTACGTCCCATATCACGTAAGTACCAGCAGACGCTAAAACATTACCACTTCCATCAACATAATCAGCTGAACCCGAGTTAACTTGATTTGTTAATATTCCCGATACCTCGTGGGTATCATTAGGCGGAGAACCAGTAGTACCACTACCTGTTAGAGCAGGGTTAAAAAGTATCACGTCGTTAGTGTTTAGACCGACGGTAGAAGTTGCATCTTTCAGAAGAAGAATAGAGAAGGATGCACCCATACCAGCTGTCACGTTGCCAAGGGCTGGGTTTGAGGAGTCGATTAAAAAATTAATATCGAGAGTTGTACCAAAAGCAAAGTTTGGGTCAGTTTCTGTCTGAATAGTTAAAACAGTTTTTGGTGCCTTACGAATAACCGTTATGTGCTCTTTTTTACAAACAACCTTGTCAAATGGAGCTATATCCTGTGCTTGGTTTATTAACCTCGTTGGGTTTACAACTCCACCAACCACGCTAGTACCCTCCATACTGCGAGGTATATTTATTTTTTTAGGTTCATCATAACCATCTGTCCAAAATAACATGTCATCTATTATGTTGATACCAGTTATAATTTTATCGTGATCGAAATTTAAAGCCGTAGTATTCTCTTCGGCGCAAGAAAAGAAGAATTTAGTATCTTCTAAATCATCTTGTGTTGTTGAGTTGTTTAAAAAATCTATATCTCCATCTACATACACGTTGTTTCCCGCAATTTGTGTTACGGTAAAACCGACATGATTCTCAATATTACCAGAAGTATTAACACCCATAATCTCAACGTTCATACCAACTAACAGCGCCCCGTTAATCGAGAAAGGAAATTGAATTCTATTGTCAACAGTATTCCACGTGATATTGCTACCCGAACTATGGTATGCTACATAGGAAATTAATCCTGTAGCACAAAAAACAGGTCTAACTCTGTTGTCTTTATATTCCCATATTATATCTCGCTTAGCATTAGTTATTCCCTGTGGGTGGGTGTGTTTTATAGAGTTCTTGTCATAACCTTGTGATCCCCAGTTTTTTTGCGTTGTAAACCAATATAAAGCATCATTTTTCTCATCAGCAACAGTACCAACACAAACACTGTTTAACGGAACTATGTTTTGACCATCTACCTCCTTGTTGCCTAATATATTTTGAACAGTACCAACGTCAGATCCTTCTGAGGTTGACACCTCGATATTCATAGCATCTCTATACTCTCCCTTAGGGACAAGACGCTCGTTAAGATCTTTGTTCATCTTACCCGCAGTAAAATTACGCTTAAATTCTGGCATGTACTAGTGTTTTATCCACTTAGATTTACCTCTAAGTATTTGAGTTAATTCTTCTAATTTTAAACTAGATAATCTTAATTTTGCAGTTCTAATAGCTGCGAATCTTTCTTTTTTGAATCTATTTACTTGGTACTCAGGTATATTAGATTTACCTGATAATACCGCGTGAGCGATCCATTTGTACATAGCTTCTTCAGCAAACTTGTGAACTTGCATCTCATCATCTGTACCAAGACTATCACTTATGTAATCTAAGATCACAGTTTTTCCGCTAATATTAGAGCTAAAGTGGATTTTTCCAGAGATACAATCTATATAAAAAGAACCGTTAGCTTGTGCGTGTTGTGGGTCTAGTCCATATCTTGATCCATCCATCGGCCAATAAGTATCATCTTGATAATCATCTTGATTTTCTGATGGTGTCCCTGATTTATAGTTTGCCCAAGTATTTGAATCTTTTATATCTGGAGAAATAAAAAGTATTTCACCCCCAGATGTTACCGCTGTATCTGGTAATTGATCTACTGTTATTGTCGTTTGGTATACAGATGTTACAACTGTACCTACAGGAAAATTATCATGAGAAACTAACATACCAACCTCGATATCCGTTAATTCAGACGCTGTCCCTATTATTTTATAATCTCCAGAAAGATCCCAAGATAAATTTTCAACTATATGAGATTCTTTTTGTGGTAATATTAAAGAACTATCTGCGTTTTGAAAGTTAAGTGTCACTCCAGTTCTAATATGGGTTGGAAGCACCGCGCCACCCAAACTGTCTTCGAGGGTTATGAATGTTATACCACCAGTATTAGAGATTGCACCAACAACTGTTCCTGCTGGAATAAGTTGACTAGTAACAACCATCCCAACTAAAATATCTTTATACTCTGCGTCCAACTCAACGCTTGAAGTAACTCCCAACTTCGCTGTGGCTTGTAATTTAAATAAACCATCAGAATCTTGAAGTGGATTTGTAGGATTTGAAGTTTTAGAGGCAGGGTATAATAAATGTTTTACACCGGCAGAATCCACCCAACTAACTTTAGTATAGTTGATGTAATCTTGAGGTAATATCATTTGGAGCGATGCGGGTACTGTAATTTCTTGTGCTTTACAAGATTTTAACGTATCAAACGATAATTCAGCCAAAGCTCTTTGCGCATGAAAAGCAACGTCTGTTCTACTTGCTTTAGATATAATCTTGTCTTCCCCAACATACACAAACATAAATTGGTTTATAATATCTGCTAAAGAAACAAATTGATAGTCTCCATAATCATTTCCATTGTAATATGCTTGCGGTGTTTGATTGTCTAATAATCCCATTTATTTATTGTGTTTTTGGTTGTTGCTTAGTAGTAGCCATATCCATCTCATGTCCGGCTCTCATAACCTCTAGCTGTTCGTTAGATATACCAGCTAATCTCAATATCTTATTCACAAGTTGATTTTCTTCCGAAGGGTGTAATTCAAAGTTTCCAGTTGTCGTGCCAGCGTTATACATCGCTTGCTTATTTATAACAACGTAAGTCCAGTTAACTCTAGCGGGTATTCTAAAATAAATAATCCTAACTGGTGTTAGCGGTAGGTTATTACTCCCAATACATCTTATAATATTGTTTCTTATGTTAGTGACAGGTCTAATATCACTTGGTGCTACTAAAGGTCCACTAAACATACAATCTCTAAAATCTTTAGTGTTTAATATTTCACAAGCAAATATCGCTCTATTAGCATTCATTGTCTCTATCCTGTGAACCCTATAAAAGTTGTTAGGTAAAAAAAGACCGTTTGCGGGAGCAGCGGCATAAGTACCTATAACAACCTCGTCATCAGTCGTTTCAAAAACTTGCATTTTTTCTTCAAGCATATCGTCAATATCAGCATACACAGTATCATTGCCTTGAACTCTTCTAGCTCCATTTACATCATAAAAATATTGTTCAAATATTTCTAACTGTGCTTGGTTAGCAAATAGATTAAAATCTTGAGGTGTTATATAACCCCTTTGTTCTTTGTTAGCAAGTGCTAAAACTTTTTGATATACCGTGTCTACTAGTATCATATTTTTTATTTATTATAAGGGAATAATCTATTCAAAGTATCTTTTCTTGCCCCACATCCACAATCTTTCTTAACAATCTTGCTAACTGTATCTACAATTTTCTTTATCCCCGTTGCTG
>TARA_R110001599_G_scaffold38730_8_pt1 | contig 10540 bp, 10 predicted proteins | sample TARA_R110001599 | Tara Oceans TARA_R110001599 (sample SAMEA4398360) | marine metagenome | biome: Polar Biome; feature: [MES] marine water layer (ENVO:01000295) within the mesopelagic zone...; material: water (ENVO:00002006), including particulate matter (ENVO:01000060) such as...... | reverse complement strand
TTACATAATTCAAGATTTAATTTTTTCTTAACTGGAGTAATTACTCTGTCTGTAAGAGTTAAAGTGCCTGCAGTAGAAAAGCTACAGTCTGTATCTGCACTAATTAAACTAGCACTATCTACTACTGTTAAATTTCTTTTATACTTTACATTTTCTAAAAAAGTGATGTTTCCCTCTGATAAAGTTAAACCAGACTTGATACATGCACCTAGATAATCTCCAGCCTGTGAGCCAGAATAATTACCGTTTACTGTTGGTTGTGACATAATTTATTATTTTATTTATTTATATTATTTTGTTATATTTCTTAGAGAGTATCTAATACGCTCTTTAGCAGTCATCTTTAAAATAGTTTCTCTGCTTTTATTTTGCTCTTTTACTGTAGAGAATTTATTTAAAGTAATCTCATCAGATGCTGGAGAGTTAGATAACTCCTCTACCTTTTTAGATAGCTCTACTAACTCAGTTTTATAGTCATCTAAAATACTAGATACTTCTTTAGAGATAACATTTACTAACTCCTCCTGGCTAAATTCGTACTCTTTAGTACTCTTTACTTTTTTAGGTAATCTATCTGCCTCTTTTTCTAATACTACCTCCTCCTCAGCTACTTCCTCTACTACTTCCTCCTCAGTTTCTGGCTCAACTACTACCTCCTCCTCTACTACCTCTACCATTTCAGATATTACACCATCCTCCACTACGATAAATCCTCTACCATCCTCCAAAGAGTACTCACCTGGAGCTAATAAAATAGTAGTACCATCTTCTACTAAAATTGATACATCTGCTCCAGCCTCTAGCATATCAAAAGTAGATACAATAATAGTACCATCCTCTAATTTCTCCTGCACTGCCATCTTAACCTCAGCATCTAAGCCTAGCGCTACTCTTACTCTGTTTTTTAAATTCATTATAGTATGTTTTTTGTTATAAATATATAAATAGTTTACTTATTGTACTTTCAATTTATTATAGCTCTAATATCTCAGATAATGCCTCTAATATCTCCTCATCAGTATCATAATCCATATCCTTACCGCACATCCATGAGCCATCTGGCATCTTATGCTCATATCCATCTGGGCAATCTGGATTAACTCTAAAATTAACCTCCTCATTAGATATACTCTGTAATTTATCTATATAAAATCCCTCAATACTATAGCCTTTAACCTTTTTAGCTAGTATATCCTGCCATACTTTATCATTATCTACTTTCATAGATAGTACCCATGAGCCTTTAGGTAAATTTAGGCCATAAATATTACTTTTATCATGTTTAGTATCCTCTACTATCCAGCTCTCTACTGTAGTTACATCATGTATAGTATCTGTATGCTCTAAAGTAGCACTACTCTGGTTATTATTCATTAGGTATAGCTCGGATGCTCTTTTAACTGTAGCCTCACTAAAAAAAACATAAAATTCTTTACCATTTTCATCCCTCCTATATATCTGCTTATTAGGTATTAATGCTGCTCCTACTATTAACCTCTTATGCTCATCTACTTTAGCTAATGATAAATTATTTTTAGTCTCTTTACTTAAAAAAATCCAATCACTCTCTATTGCAGGGAATTCTACCAGGCTTACGGCATCTATTGCCAGACTTTCATGGCTCTCATCTATTACTAATTCTACTATATCCATTTTATTACTTTTATTATAAATATATTTTATCTAATTATAGTTTACTCCTCCTCCTAATTTTAGCTAATTTACTCTGGCTATCACTCATGCTATCAGTAAGAACAAAAGCATTAATAGGAGCGGTAGATAATCCAGCTATATCTCCTCCAGTATCTTGAGTAGTAGCACCTCCTCTAGCAAATCCTACACCTCCTCCTGCTACATTCATATTACTTAAAGCGCCTCTAAACATCTTAGCAGATTTAGCATTAATAACTACCTCTCCTCTGGATAGCTTAGCATTTACGCTATCACTAGTACCATTACCATATCCTCCTACCATACCTCCTCTAGCCATTTTAGGTATCTCTGTAGCATTAATAGCATCTACTTGTTTCTGCCCTGCTAAAATAGCTATACCTGCCGCTATTGGCGCTAATATTTGCCCTACTACTGGAATACCTATCATAGAGTTAAAAGCTCCTTGCGCACCTATAAAGGTATTAATCCTAGCCTCTGCTATTTTTGTAGTTTTCCAGGCATCAGTACCCTCATTTTGCAGGCCTGCTATACTGCCTAACATAGAGCCTACGCTAGCCAAATCTCCAGTATTTAATTTACGCTCTGCATCTGAGGTTGCTTTATTCTGGTCTTGTTTCTTCTTATTATACTTTTTATTTATCTCTGCTTTTAATGCCTCAGTATGCTCAGTATCTGCTACTCCTGCTAGCGCTCTCTCCCTATCAAATTCTAACTGCATATTAGCACGCTCTAAAGCATCCTCAGTAAATAGTACTGCATTTTCTTGTTGGATTAATAGTAACCTCTCTCCCTCTGATAATAATAAAGCCTCTTTATCTGCTAATAATTTCTCATCTATTGCTAACTGCTTTTCTGCAGCGGCCTCTTTAGCAGCTATCTCAGCATCTATCTCAGCCTGCCTCTCTGCAGCATTAGCCTTTTCTTTATCTCTGGTAGATTGCTTTAAACCATTTAAAAAATTCTGTAAACCTATCTGCTTAGCAGTACTCTCCTCTTTTATAGCTGCTAACTCTATCTGCAAATCAGCCTCAGCATCTAAATCCTCTGCCATGCTCTGTCCTAAAGCATTCTCCTCCTGCTTAATCCTTAATGCCTCCTCAGCTATAGATATACGCTCTGCCATTAATGCTTGCTCAGTAGCAAAAGCCTTTTCTGCTGCCTCTGTTCTCTCTTTATCTGATTTAGTTACATCCTCTGCTATTATTTTTAATCCCTCTATCTCTGCCTTACTCTCTGCAGTTTTTACTCTTAAATCTCTCTGAGCATCTGTAAGAGAATTAAAGGCTTTTTTAAGGTTTATAGCAGCATTAGCCTCTGCTTGTATCTCATCAGCTATACCAGATAAAGCTCCTTTTACATCCTCTGCAGCTCCTTTAAAATCTCCAGAGAATACTTTAGCAATAGCAGAGCCTACTGAGCTTATTCTATCAGTAATAACTGCTACTGCAGCACCTATACCAGCAAAAGCAACCTCTAAAGCCTCAGCTCCTGCCTTAGTATTTTTAAACCATGTAGCTAGCGCACCAAATGCTAACAATAAAACACCGATACCAGTACTAGCTATACCTGCAGTAATAGAGCTAAATAATACTTTACTAGTAGCTTTTACTGATACCATAGCTTTTTTAACTCCTCCCATAGCCATACTAAGTAAGGTAGTCTGCTTAGCTGCATCTTTAGAGCCATCTCCTACCTTTTTTATATCCTTACCAGCTTTACTAGCCTCTACTAATACCTCTAATATAACCTTTTCAACCATGATTTTTTATTTAATTTATTACTATTTAATCTCTTATCCTTAATATTTTCTATATCCTTGATTACTAAGCCCATATAACCTAAGTTAATAATCATGTTTTTTTTAATTATATTTAATCTATCTATCATAATGCAGTACTAGATTTAAGCTCTGTAAATCTGATACTACTATTCCAGAGTATATCAGTATGATTAGCACCTCTAACATTCATAACGAAATCAGTACCAGATACGGCTGCAGTAGGCCTCCAGGATGATACTGTACCACTACTTTTTATAGAATCTCTCTCTCTATTTATACTTACAGTACCAGATTTATTAATTATAACTCCTCTCTCTACCCAGCTAGCATAATCTCCAGTATTGCCCTCAGAGCTACCTCCAAATCTTACCGCTATTATTTCAGCATGAAAATACATAATACTATTTAATGGTATAGGAAATAGGCTATCATCTAAATTATTAAGATAACTAGGCACAGTACTCCCGTTTGACGTTTTTACTCCATACATTAAAGTAGTTAGCTGCCTTTGTCCTACTATATCTGCTACTTGATTAGCTCCTATTACATTACTGTTATCTACAGTAGCCTCTGCTTTAGTACCAGAGATAGTACTATTAGATACTAAATCTTTTACGCTATTATAATTACCAGATATTATATTACTATAATTATTACTATATAATATATGATTAGCTCCAGATATAATATTATCTCTAGTATTTCTACCTATAAAATTATTACCTCTACTAATAGATAAATCATTAAAAGGCTTAGGGAAATTTAACCTTAAATTATTTTCTACTATTACACATTTACTATCCCTAGCTCTAAATAAAAATCCATAAGCAGTACACTCATCCTCATCTGGAGTTACCTCAACTAACTGCCCCTCCACATTATGCTCCTCATAAACTAACTCACTTGAAGTATTTACTCTCTTAGGCCTTACAGTATATCCTATTTTAAAAAACATTATAAATTGATTATAGTTATTAATTCTAGTTTACTCATAGAGCCAGAGCGGTAATCTATTTTATAAATTCTATATCTTGTAGATTTTATTAAAATAGTATCATTAAAATTTAAATTATAAATATCCTCTGCAGTTAAATAGGCCTCTACTTTAATTATTCTAGTATCTGGATGATACAACTCATCTATATATTGCCCCCAGTAAATCATATATAAATTATTTAATAATGGTAAATTACTATAACGCTCTGGAGCAAATGAAAATCTTAAAGATTTAGAGCTACTAGTTATAGGAAAATCTTTTGCTGCACTAAATAAAAGTCTATCAGTTTCTCCAGAAAAATCTCCCATGCTATAATTGCAACCAGTAAAGGCATGTACTCCATTATCATATAATATTCTCATCTCATTCTCCCAAAATCTAAGAGGATTTTCGCCATTAGCTACAGAGGTATCTAATATTTGAGGTAATACAGTACCAGGTACTAAAATATCCTCCACTAAGGTATCAGCAAATATAGATATTACTACCTCATCCTTAATCTTATCTATTATCTCTATACCAGAATTATACTTATACCCCCATAACCATTTATAAGGATGATTTAAACTAATACTCTCCCATGAATTGCTATCCTCAGTATAATTAAACTGTATCTCCCTAGCTAATCCATCTATAGGAGTATATAAAAACTCACTCTCATCTATTTTATTAGTCCAGTCTAATTTATTACCAGCTCCTACCCAATCAACATAAGGCTCTATTAATAAATTTGTAGGATTATTTTCATCTACTAATATTACTAGTTTAAACATATCTATAATACCTTTAAAGTAATCCCATTGGCTAGTATCTCCTCTAAAGCCTAAAAGTATATCATCTAAATTTGTATTAGCTATACCTCCATCTATAGTCCAACTTACCCAGCTATTATAAGTACTAGTATCTATACTTACACTTGGAGCTGTACCACCTGCACCATGTGCCGACCTTATTTTCATATTAATAGTATCTCCTGCGTCTAGTGTTATCTCAGTACCATTTCCTCCAAAACCAGTACTAATATTACCATTTGTATTAATTGGAGTATAAGTTATCACATAAGGGCTAGATGGATTAGAGTATAATGGATTAGTATTACTATGCTCTATAGTAATCAGTACATTATTATTACTAAGATTAAAGAAAAGATTACCAAAAGCAGTTACAGTAGTACCATTATTTACTGCAGTAATAGTATCAGTAAAACTATTATATAATGCAGCACTACCTCCGTCTATGGTTGTAGCATTAACATTACTACCAGGGTCACGATAAGTACCAATAATATCATCAGCTTGTATATATCTATCTAGTACTGCCTGGGAATTATCAAAATTAAAATCTACAAATAACTTACTAAAAGTAGTAGATGATAAAAATGAGGATGTAAAAGTATATCCAGCATCAAAAAATATATTTCTTAATAAATATAAGGCATTTATCCATGGCCTAAAATAATCTACTACATTACCATCTATCTGTACTTGTGAGCTTACAGTATTAACTTTAGCCCAGTTTACCATAGGATACTTTAATACATCTGTAGTAGTATCTCCAGCAGTACCTGCAAAAGTATTAGTAGGTAAAGGATTTTCTAATACAAGAACTCCAGTCCAGCTATTAACTATATTTATTTTACTATAAGCATTATTTAGCTCTGATAAATCTAAATCTCTAAATACTTTACTACCTATACTCTCTTTTAAATTTACTACCTCAGAGTATAAAGTTATATTATAAGTTATTACTCCATTTTTATTAGATATATTATTTAATTGTAAATATCCATCAAAAGTATTTAAGGTATCCTCTGTTACTCTTATTCTAGTTTTTAGATGAGTATTAAATGCGCTACTAGAGGTAACATTATAAATATTATGAAAAAATTTATTATTATTTTTAGTACCTGGTATATCAAAACTCTTAGAATAACTAGCATCAGCCTCAGCTGCATTAGTAAAATCATCTACATTTAAAGTTAAAGGTATAGGCTCACTAGTAAATAAATCTAATACAACCTCATCAGTAGGAAAAACTGTTGAAGGCTGAGGATAGGCTATTAATTGTTGATTATTCATATTATCCTCTCTGTATTCTTTTATCTATAGCATACTCTATATCTAAATTATACTGAGCTACTTTATCATTAGCCTCTGTATATTTATCATATCTTTTATTAGTTACTGTTACTGGTATCATATAATGGCCAAAATCAGCTGGAGAAGTGTCTGTAACATCATAACCTTTTAAAATATAAACCTCTGGAGATATAAATAACTGTTCTAACCAGGCTGCCTCCTTATCATTTCTAAACCAGTCAGAATTAAGGTTCATAGTTTGTACTGCTCTATTATTTAATGTAGCTCTACCTCTTTCATATCCATACTTAACAAACTTTTCTCCATTATAATTACCTTTTACTTTATCATAAGATACTCTAGTTATATCTGTACTGGCTATATTTTTTTTAGTAAAATTATAATAATCCCACGCTCCATATTTATTAAGCCATGTTAATCTTATTTTCTCAAATCCTTTACAATCTGCATCCTGCTTAAAATAATTATAAGGCCTGCTTAGTTGAACTGTAGTAGTAGTAGTGTTAAATAATGTTACTGTATAGCTAGCCCAGTCAGAGGGTATAGTAAATCCAGCACCTTTAAAATTAGCTATTCCTACACCTATAAATTGCATATGATACTCTCCATTTTGTATAGTACCTATACCATTCATATCCTTACCTCCATTTGCTGCACTTACCGTAGTACTAATAGTAGAGCCAGTACTATCACCTGCAGCATCAAACCAGGCTATATTACATGTAGTAGGTGCGGAAATAACTCCGCTAAAATCTCCTGCTAAAAAGGCTAGAGTAGCATAATCATCCTCTCCTATAAGTTGTAGTTCTGTGTTTGCATCTGTTAGTAAATAACTCTTATTACTTAAACTATAAAAACTCTTATTATCCCAGTTACCTATATCTAAACCATAATTACCTGCACTAACTACAACCTCATTATTATAAGCTACTGCATTAAAAGTAAATAGATTATCTATTGTTACATCATTTAGATACTGGCTAGGAGATACATTAGGATAGTTAGAATACTCTTTACCAAATCTTAACTTTATCTTACCGCAGCTATTAGTATTTAAACTAAGCTTGTCTATACAGTGTATAGGACACTCAGTGCCAGCTACATTTTTTACTGTTTTAAACTTGCTCTCTATACCAGAAAAAATACTACCTAAGTTAGTAGAGCTAAAATACTGCTCTAATATACTACTGATATTAATAATCCCTCTATCTGTAGAATTAGGAGAAAATTTAAACATACCTACATAAATAATACTAGTACTATAGCCTGCATAAATTTCTACTATATACTTAAATTTATATCTATTACTAGGATTATTTACGCTATCATAAACTGCATAAATCCAATCCGTACCTGCTGGCATAGCGGTAAAAGCTGTTTGCTGTTGTACTGTATAAGCCATAATTATTTATCTTTTATTTTGTGTATTCATTACCTAATATATTTTTTAACATCTTAGCGCTATCACTACCATACGCTTTTATTATCTCTGGAGCTAATCTCTTTCTATGCATAGCAAAGGCATCTCTAAAAAAGTAAGTAGGTTTAATACCATAAGTCTTTATATGCATAGCTATACCAAATGCTGCAGAGTTTATATTAGCCTTAGTTTTAGCCTTAAATTTACCAGTTTTACTATCTCTTAGCTTAATAGGTTTATCCTTAATCCATTTAGCTATAGCACTACTAGGCGGCATCTTACCAGGTAGCCTACCCTCCTCTACAAAAGGAAAATAATCTACTGCACTAAAATCCATCTCTAACGCTCCAGATGGATATACCTTTACATTAAAATTAAGGCTCTTACTTAAAGTACTTAACTTAGTATTTATCTTACGCCTCTTTAAATAAAATCTAGCTCTATGAATAACATTAGCACCAAACTTTTTAAAAGCTATCTCAGTATTTTTAAAATCACTCATTAAAATCTAATCCTTTATTACTATCATTCTTGTTATATGCAGTTTGCTATGCACTTTTATTTTTACTACCTCTATATCTTACTCATTACTAACTACTTATACTACCTATTAGGTATGCACTTTAGCGTGCAGTTAATTAAGGTACTATAGTTTCTTCTGTAGGCATTACTATAGGCTTATCCTCTTTAACACTATTAACAAATTTAGAGCAGTTAGTAACTCCATTATCTATCATGTTCCAACCAGCTCCATTCCATTCTGCCTCATAATTAAAGCTATCACATGCAAAGTAAGTACCAGGTACAGTAATACTAAAGCTACAATTAAATCCAGATACTACATTATCAAATCTCTCTGTAAACGGCTCTAAAGTAAAATCCTTATCATCACTCTGGCCATAAATACCCTCATTTTGCTGCACTCCTAACATTAAACCATTTTTATACTGAGCTATAATATCTATTAAAATCTGTAGAGTATCAGATAATACCTGCTGCTCATTACTCTCATCTACTTTAACTAAATCCATAGCTAATATATTAAACTCAAAAGTTAATTGCTGAACTCCTGCAGTTACATTACCTGGCACTATATGTATTAAAGGATATACAGAGTTAGCAGATATATCTACCTCATCTACTGTACCAGAGCTAACATTATTTACCATACCATGAGATAATGCTACACACTTTAAAGCATCTATTACATTATTATAACTAGCATTTATATTTTTATTTATCATATTATTATCTATTTAAATCCTCATTTAATTCCACATCTTTAGTATAAGAGAGCCAGTTTAAAGCACTATTTACTGGCTGCAGAGTTACCTCCTCCATTCTTAATAAATCCCCTTTAGCCATTCTATGTATAAGGCAATACCATCCATATTTACTACCTATACTATCTCCCTCATCTTTTTTACTTTCATAATGCTCTGGCTCTTTTGTTGGCTCTTCAAAGATAACTGCATAAGCTCTATGCGTTTCCTCCCTATATCGCAAAAAAAAACCAGCGCTCCATAAATTGTATCTATACTTAGCCTATCATTAAATAGCTCTCTCCTCTCTTTTATATCTTTTAAGGTATAAGTATCTATAGTATATTTATTATCCTCTCTATCTTTTATTGGCCTATATAATACTGCAAATATCTTACTCATATTATCCCAGCTATTCTGTAGATAGTTATCCAAATCGACAAATTCAGCTAATGTAAAATCATCAAAATCTGGAATAAATCCGTACTCTATACCATCTATCTCTACTACTCTACTTAACTCATTATTAGGATTAGTACTAATTAGCTCTCCTAACTGATTATAAGCCTCTCTAAGCTGCTTTATTGGTACTTTAGTTAGTAGGCTCTCATCTATACCTACTAAAGCGTTTAGGCTCTTAATCATTAACTCTATCTCACTTATGCCCTCCTTTTCTATAGATAACATTAGTTTACTGTACTGGCCTAAACTTACCTCATCCCAGCTAGTAGGTAGTTTAAACTCAGTAACCTTATCATCTATTTTTAGCTTTACTATTCTCATTTATTATAAATATAATTTATTACTATTTAATATTTAAGCTATTTTAAAAGCATCTAAGCAGTTAAATAAGGCTTATAGTATCATACTATTTAAAAACTCTATTACTTAATTAGAGTAAAATTACTAGATTAGCGTACTGAGTATTTACCAGTACTAACTCCTAACTCATAATAGCAGCGCATCATTAAAGCATCAGAGTAATCTGGAGAGCGCCCTATTAAATCCTTTATCTTATCCTTACTTAGTATAGATAGCTTACCATCTTTATCTATATTAATCCTCCTTACCTGCTCTAGCTCCTGGATTAAAGCCTCTTTAATTTTAATGCTATTAGTACTAACTCCTATCTGGCCTCTGTTTATTAAATCAGCTAGCTTATAACTGCATTGAGCTTTTAGATTTTGGTAATTCTCTCCCTTTAATGGCCTGCTATTATTTACAAATCCTCTGCATCTTAGTATATCTTTAGCACCTCCTCCTACTCCATCCTCATCTACCAGTATATTACTTAGCTTAATACCCTCT
>TARA_R110001599_G_scaffold52607_1_pt1 | contig 10541 bp, 9 predicted proteins | sample TARA_R110001599 | Tara Oceans TARA_R110001599 (sample SAMEA4398360) | marine metagenome | biome: Polar Biome; feature: [MES] marine water layer (ENVO:01000295) within the mesopelagic zone...; material: water (ENVO:00002006), including particulate matter (ENVO:01000060) such as...... | reverse complement strand
ATCCGTATCTGTGTAAGTAATTACATAAGAACCAGCAGTTGATGTATTAGTATTTATAACCCCAGTTGAGAAGTCAATTACTAAGCCAGCAGTTGATGCAAAAGTTCCTGAACCTGTATTATTACTAACTGTTGGTGCGGGAGTGTTTCCACTATCATCACAGTAATTATTAGCACTATAAGAAATTGATAAAGCAATAAGACCAACAATGTCAGTTTGCCCAGCATAACTATTTTTTTGAGATTTACCCCAATCATTAGTTGCGCTACCAGCTGCTTGTCCCCAGCCTATATTGTTATTTTCTGAACCTTTACCCCAGTCGCTCATAATTTTATTTTAAAGTGTCCACCCTCCGAAATTTGCAACATCATCTGGATACATATCTTCTTGACTATTGCTATAATATTCAGGTATCAATCCAGCTGCATTATTTGTCATATAATCTATAAATCTATTTGTGTAGAATTGTGCTGTAGTTCTTGATCTTTCAACTAAACTATCTACGTCATCCCTACTCAGTGCAGTACTGTTTTCAGGATTTTTTGTGTATATGCCACCGTTTGCAATATTAACACCAGCAAAAGGCAGATATTCAACCATAGACCAATGAAGTAACATCGGCTTAATATAGTCATTCAATAAACTTAAATAAGGATCTACTAAAGTTGGCGGAGTTGCTGTTATATCATTTTGAATTTTAACATATAATTCACTTCCAAGATAGTTTTGAATGTGTATATCCTGAGCTTGATTTATAAATGGCAATAATTTATCATTGTCAATGTTTCCATTTGCCGCTGTGAAAACTGATATGTCATGTCTTGTTACAAATAACGCTTTCATAATTAATTTTTAAATCCTTTCTCTCTCCAATATGACGCAGTATAACCAGCGTATTTCATATTTTTTGGAGCAATAGAAACTTTATTATCATTTGATTCTGGCCTGAAACCTCTTTTAATTGCTTTGTTAGTTGAGATCGCCTCGCCTAAATCTCTACCATCTTTTCTAGCATATAGCTTTCTGTTCCATCTGTGAGAGCATCTTGCTCCGCCCTTGTAGAGCCAAATTGAATATGTTGACGCACCTTTTTTTCCAAAACCAGCATTTACAGGCTTTTCACTCATTTTTAAAATATCCTCTTTTCTATAAACTTTTTTAGCTTTTGTCATTGCACTACAGAAAGCTCTAGAGTTTAATCCTGTGGTCATTGGTGCAGCGTTATAATAGTATCTTACTAAAAACTCAGTCTCCTCTTCACCCTCTTTTTTAGATTTACCATCTTGAGAACTTTTTGCTTTTGGATAAGCTCTTCCTGTACTGGCAAATTTACTTTTAGATGTTTTATTTATTTCGTCAACAATAAAATCTAGTTCATCTTCTAACTCATAATCAACCTCAGCTTCATGAACTAAATCATATCTTTCAAGTAAATCCTCTTCTGTTTCACCCAATTCAATAGCCTCTTGTAAATGGATATTTATTTCTTCCTCGCTTAGATCAAGTTCATTCTCCTCTTCTTTTATCCCAGTTTGCTCTTCAATCTCTTCTTCATTATCAATATTTTCTAAATCCATAAACTCAAGCGGCTCAATAGTTTTAAAATATAGGTTTAAACTTATGTCATTTACCGCTAGCATCGTGTCTAAGCAATTAACTAAGAGGTTTTGGTATGGTTGTATCACTACATTAGAAAAAAGCCTTGAGGCGTTTTGTATTTCTTCCGCATTACTTCCTAAACCAGAGTTTCCATCACGTAAGCCAATTAATAAAGGTGAAGTGACTCTATGAGTAACCATAATTTTTCTTTGGCACTCTTCACTTAAAAACCTATAATGCTCTGGAGCATTGTTTAAAGGTATATCCTCAACTGTTGTCTTGCTTTCAGCATTATTATTGAAGGCTACAATTACCTTTTCACCGTAACTTCCTGTCAGTTTAGACATCACATCGTTTTTTATAGACAATTGCTTTTCACGATCTGGAACACCGTTATTAAAATTGACAACTTTAGTTCCACTGAAACCGTTTTGAGTGTCATTTATTAGATAGCAAGCTATTTCATTTTCTAAAGTGGCGTAAGCTGTATTATAATCCGCTGGAGAATAATAATAGAATCCTGTGACATATCTTTTTACTATATAAATTTCAATTGGTTTACCACTTCCAAAAACAGGGAATTTTTTTAGTTCAGTTCTTTTGTCAACTTTCGACCAGTCAGGAGCATAAAAGTAATTTTTTACCTCACCACTGTCATTCATCTTTTCAGCTCTAAGAGTTTCTCTAGGAAAGTGAGAAATTGTTTTAATTTTTTTACCAGCGTATGTTATTTGAAAACTGGCTTCGCCTAATAATTTTAAATCTTGACAAACATTCCTTAAATCATTTTCATTTATTAAGGTTTTCATTTGAGCATATTGCTCAGGCTTTTGCGATGCATCTGTAGCCTCTAAGCCTTTTCCAAAAATTTGATTCACAATACCATTAATGACAGCGTTGTTTGTAGTGGAATCCATGTAAGCATCAATCAGGTTTTGATAATAATCATTATTATCCCCTATACCAACCCAATCACGATTTCTTTCCTCTGTGATTGTTGGTCTTTCATATTGACCTAACTGAATTAAATGTAGATTATCCATAATAAACGAAATTATTGTCTCCTGTACTCTGCTCAATATAAACACCATTTGAGATCTCATAGTCTGATAGTGTTTGGTCTGTGCAGTACATTTTATCCTTAAATATTATATTTAAATTAGTATTGTTTTTTATTTCTATTGTATAATAGTTATTTTCTACTAGAGTAGTAGTTGTTTCATATCTGTAGTAATATGATGTTTCAATAAAATTTGCTGCATTATCTGTCATTATTATTTTATTTTGCCCTTCTGAAAATATAGTTAGAGTATAATCTGTTCCAACTATGGTTTCCCTAGGAATGAAGTTAATAAAATTTGTTCCACTTTTTGGTAATACTTGCATATTTCTAAAAAAAAAGGGAGGGTTAATATCCCTCCCCTCTGTCATTATATATTTTTATTGATCTTAATATTATAATCAAGTACCCACAACAATTGTTGCTCCAGAAGCGGCAGTCACAAAAGGATTACCAGCCACAGCACCAGATATGAAATTCGCTGGAGTCATCTCCATCCCTGTAAGGGTAAGAGTATAACCAGCAAAATCACCGAAAGCTGTTCCGGTAGCGATTGTTCCGCCTGTCACATCCATTCCATGCTCTAATCCGGCTAACATACAATTTCCGTTTCTATCCTCAATAACTACATGAGGCCTCCCGTATGCCATTAATTTTAATTCCTTATTATCAGCTTTTGATAATTTAGGTAATGATAAAGTCAAAACTTCCTCGAAAAAAGTAGTTCCGTTTTCTGTTGAAGATGTTATTGTGGTTTCTAAACTGTTTGTCCCTTTTAAGTCGTATTGATACGCACTGAAAGTTCCAGCCAACCCAGTAATTTCATCATCAACTAAAGTAACATCTCCAAGATCACCGTAATCAATGAAATAAACTCTTACTATTCCGCCGATTTGATCTTTACAACTTAGGAGTCTCCCCCTTGTTAAATCACATGCCATTTTTTTTAGTTTTATGAAAGGGAGTATTTCAACTCCCTTATTATTAATTTATTTATTATGCTTGACCGTAATGTACGATGTCACCAGCAATTCCAAAATTCACTGTTGAAGTGTAACGCATCACTACTCTAACATTTTGTGAACCGTCTAGATCTGCCATATCTATCACCTTAACTTCATTCATGTCATTTAATAAACCAGTTCCAAAGAATAAGTTTGATTTTTGAGCAGCTAAAGCAGTATTATCAGCTAATCCGTTTGCAACGAATAATTTAACACCATCAAAAGTTAAAGCTCCGTCACCGTACCACATGTGAGACTTAGCATCAACACCTGAGTTAGTAGCAGCAAATCCACCCAAAGCTCTAACATAAGCTCTAGCTATATTTTGACTGATGTAAATTGACACATCTTCTTTTCCGTATAAACTTGACGGAATTGCATCGACTATGAGTCCAAGCTTTTCTACCACATTTGCAGCAGTTACAGCTCCGTTTCCAGCATCAATTGCTCCACTTCCAGCAGCAGTTGCTAATGTCCAAAGACCGTCAAATTCACCAACATTTGCATTGACACCTGACCAAATATTTTTTTCAGTTTGCTCAGCTACTAAACCAGCAACATGACCGATAATAAAATCAGAAAATTTTGGTGGTAAATTATCATAAGCAGATATTCCCATTTGTTGAGCTTCCCAGTCACTTCTAAAATCTTTTTTACAAAATTGTAAGTTCACTTGGAATTCCTCTGGCTGAATTACTCTCTCATTTAGAGTAACTGTAGCAGTTGGATCAAAGTCACAACTAGCGTTTTTTATAACATTCGCATCAGTTGAAACAGTTTTCATTGTTGATTTAAACTTGATGTTAGGCATTACTTCTATTCCGCCCTTGTCAATTGTGTTTGCGGACAAAAGTGCCGCAGCTATATATTTTCCAGCAAACTCACCAGTGTAGCTAGAATTGATTGTTGTTGTTGTTGCCATTTTTTATTTATTAATTATTTTGAAATATTTTATCAAATACTCTGTCCTTAGTAGTTTTCACTCTATTTTGTGCGAACTTGATATTTGCTTTTTGAACTTGAGATTCAGGATTATGTTTAATAGGTTCTGGAGCTTGTGCTGATAATTCCTCTTTCACTTCCTCAGTAACCGCTTGTTTCATCTCTTCCTTGTCTCCTAGCTTTTGGTCAATGTATGCTTTGATCTCATCTACTGCTGAGGTAAACTCCTCTTTAGTAACATACTTCATTTCCTCTTTTTCTTCTTCTTCTAGTTCAGTTTCTTTAACTTCTTTAGACTCTTCAGACTCTTCGGATAATTCTTCTTCCTCAGCAACTTCTTCCGCTGCTTCTTTTATGCTGTCGATTAATCCCTCTTCCTTTACAATTAAAAGTTTTCCGTCTTCCAATTCATATTCACCAACAGGCAAAGCAACTTCTTTGTCCTCGGTTTTTATAAATATAGACTCTCCACCCTTAAAAGATTCAGCTACTAAAATTGTTCCGTTTTCTAGCGTAATTTCAGCTAGTTCAACTTTAGGCTGATCCTCAGAAAGTTCAGTTCTTTCGCCAACAATATTTTTGATTTTATTAAGTATATCGTTTGCTTTCATAAGTTTTCAGTTATGATATACAAACGTCACACCCCCTAAAGTGTTATCCGTTTTTTATGGATTTATTTTAGACCTTGCCTACTCCCTGAGCTTGCAAGCTACCGTCACAACATTTATTGTTGTATTTTTTACCGTCTGGACATAAACATCCTCTTCTTGTATTTTTGGGTGAAGTGTTACTTGGCGTAACAAATCCAGTTCTTTTTTTGTAGTTCATATTATTTCTTTTTTACGCAGTTAGGTTTTCTTTTTCCGTTTATAGTTTGCCAACCCTTTTGCTCATAACCATCCCAGCATGGAGATTTAGTTTTTTTAGCCTCAATTTCTCCCAGCTCATTCAATTTACTTCTACTCCATGATAGAGCCGCTTTACCACCCCAGAGCAAATAAGATATTGTTCCGCATGCTTTACTGTCATTTGGATCATAGTATTCCTCAGCTCTGCTTAAATATGAATACATGCGTTTTATCGTGGCTAATGAAACATTTTTTTTATCTCTGAGCTGCGTGGCTCTAATTTTTCCTACGCTTGTGGCACACTTGTTTCCATTTTTTTCATTTAACTCAATTCCTCTTTTGGCATTATTAGAAACCCCACTTGGATAGTCATTGTAAGACTCAAGCTCTACAGTTTTTCCTGATTTAGTTCTAGCATCATTTTTTATTACTGCTCTAATTGTGCTTAAAATATATTCTGCTTCCTCTTCTTCAATTGCTTTCATATCCCAGTTTGATTCCATTTGTGGGTTTTTAACTTTTGCTGAGTCTGCAAAATAGCCCTCTATACTGAAACCTTTCACTTTTCCCTCTTTAACATAATTATTCCAGACATCATCATTTTCTACTTTCATGCTGATCATCCAAGTTCCTTGAGGTACGCTTAAACCGTATTTTTTAGACTTGTCCATTTCAGTATCTTCAACGATCCAGCTTTCAACTACTGACAAACCATTAATCTCCATTTGATGTTCTAGAGTTGCGTTGTTCTGCATGCTGTTTTGAAAAAACAATTCGCTTGCTCTTCTAACTGTAGCCTCAGAAAAATAAACATAAAAAGTAGTTTCTTCATTTCTTCTGAATATTGGCTTGTTAGGGATTAAAGCTGCTCCCATTAAAAGCCTCTTTTCGCCATCAATTTCCGCAAGTTTTATTTCATGATCTTTTAAAGCAACAAAGTCTGATTCTATTGCTGGGGATTCTACTATGCTAACAGCCTCAATTCCTGTGAGCTGTTCGCTTTCTTCATCTAATATTAATTCAATTATATCCATTATTTTTATTTTAAAAAGTTGCTTGTGTTATTGTGTTATTTTGTAATTGTTGAGCAGTTGTCACATCTTGAGCTACAACATAGGCCTGAACTGGTTGTTGCTGTCCTAAAGCTCCAGCGACTTGATTAAATCCTGATTGGCCTACTACATTAAATTCAGGAGATGTTGAAGGTATTGGAGCACTACCTACATCAGATCCACCACCGCCACCGCCACCCATTCCATCTGGGTTAAATTGTTTTGATGCGATCATTGCAATTTGTGCGCCTGTTGTGGCGATAGCAAAAGCAAGAGACGCAATACCAGCTGGATTTGGTGCTACTCCAATAGCAAGAGGAGCAGCCGCTAAAGACGCTGTTACCGCTTTTCCGCCATCAATTACCGCTAGACCTAGTTGTAGAGCTTTATTGAATTGAAACTGCTTCTTAGCCACTTCTAAACCTTTTTTACTTTCTAAGTCTAAGTTTTGCATTTTTTTAGCAAACACCGCATCACCTATTGATTGAATTGCGTTAGCTCCAGCTGCGGCAATTTGTAAAGCTTGTTGAGCTTGTAATATTCTTAAATCTCTACTTTTTTGTGTGTCATCTTTTTTTGCCTGTCTAGCTCTATCCCTGTATTTGTCTTGAATTTCTTCCATCCTGTCAAGATGTTCAATATGTAAAGCCTCTTCAAGTTGAGTGTTTCCATAAGCTAATTCTTGTTTTTTGTCATATTCTTGAGCTAATTCAAGAAGCTCTTGATCAAGTGCAGTATTTCTAATTTTCTGCAGCATATTCCATTGATTCTCTTCTCTTTTTAACTCATCTTGTTGGGCTTTTTCTTGAGCTATTCTTAAGCGTTCCGCATCTCTAAGGGCTTTTTCAACTGCTCTATTATCAACTTTAGTTTTATTAATTTTATTAATTTTTAATTTTTCAACTCCTAAAGCTTTTAATCTTTTTATCTCTTCATTTATTATTTTAATTTCCTTGTTTTTTACAATAAGCTGCTGTTCTGTGAACTCTGGTAATTTTTTGGCCTCAGCAAGTAAATCCTGTTGAATTTGAATTAAACTTTTTTGCTCCTCAGCCAACTCCTCATTTGATTCAGTTTCTTCATCAGTTTTTTCTTTGTTTTCATCTAGGGTTATGTTTAACTCCTTCATTAAAGATTCCTTCTCGTCTAGCAATGCGTTACCCTTTGCAAGTTCTTCTTGATAATCTTGGTCAGCTTTGTTTACTGATTTAACTTTAAAAAATAAATTATTATACTCCGTTGACATTTTAGACAATTGTCCAATTTTTAACTTGTTTTCACCATTGCCTTCATTTAATAATTTTACTTCGCTTTTTCTAACTTGCTCCAACTCTTCTAGGAATTTAACTGGATCAGTTTCTTGAAAGTCAATTTCTAATTTAGAATACTTCGCTTTTAACTCATTAACATATTCTTGAGCCTTAGCTTCTTTATCCATTAAATCAATTCTCTCGTCAGCAGTGTCCTCAGCTTGATCGTCAATTTCTTCTTGTTTCCTTTGAATTATTATTCTATTGATTAACGACTTGTTAACCTCATCAATAGCTTTTTTCAAGTCCTCAGTTGAGGCTGTTTCTGTATCAATATCTGCTAAATAATCAGGATAAGCCTCTTTTAATTTATCAATAACAACAAGTCTTTGATCTTGTGCAATTTTCAACTCTTCCTCTGTTAAGGTTGTGTCTAGCATTTTTTCATCTAACCTGTCTAATTGAGCTTCACTATCAAATAACGCAACTCTTTGCTCTTCCATTGATTCAGATAATCTATTTACTGGTGTAATAAAATTCAGGAAAGCTGTAGCGGCTTGAGTTGCTGCTCTAGCTATTTGCATTAATATTCCCTCTCCATCTTCAATAGATAATAAGAAACCTTCCCAAGCTGATCCAAGTTTTGTTGTATCTCCAGCTAAATTATCAAGCCTAATATCCGCCATCCTTTGAGCAGCACCCTCAGCATTTTCAAAAGTTCTTGTTAATCTTTTGATGTCATCTTGTTTATCAGCTAATGATAACAAAGCTTTTCCACCAACATCACCAGCGATTGCCATTGCAGTTCCTAAACTGTTAGAACTGTTGTTTATTCTTTCTAAAGTTGGAAATAAATCTAAACCTTTTTTGTTCATTTCAATAAAGGCTTTTGACAACCCTGTTCCAGCTCTTCCACCTTTTAATCCATTATTAGCCAATACGCCCAACATTGCAGCGGTTTCTTCTACAGTTCTTCCAGTTGCTTTAGAGGCTGGAGCTGCATTTTTTAAAGCTTGTGTGAGATCGCCAAAACTTAAAGCACTTGAACTTGTACTTTCAGCCAAGACATCAACTACTCTTTGAGTGTCCTCAGCTTCTAATCCAAAAGCATTAACAGTTGATCCGGCTAACATTGCGGCCTGACCTAAGCCTACCTCCATTGAGGCAGCTAGAGCAAGAGTTGCTTCTGTTGAGGCTAATATTTGTTTTGTGGTAAACCCCATTTTAGCAAACTCAGTTTGAAGTTCCCCAACCTCAACCGCTGTGAATTGAGTGGTTGATCCTAAGTTTTTAGCTGACTCTGCTAGAGCATTCATTTCTTCTGTTGTTGCTCCAGATACAGCTTCTAGGGTTGACATTTGTTTTGCAAACTCAGCTCCCTTTGCAGTGGCAGACGCAAACAAAGCACCAACCGCAGCAATAGCACCAACCCCAGCACCAACCGCCAGAGCTTTAAATGATGTTCCAATACTTTTAATTTGATTTATCAAGCCACCTATTCTTGGCGAAACATTTCCAATAGCGTTACCCATTGCATCACCAGTTTCCTTAGCTTGCTTTTCTGTTTTCTTTAAACTCTTATCAACCTTTCCAAGGTTTTTATCAACCCCTTTAGTATCTGCTTTCAGTGTTACCGTTACAACCTTACCCATTTTTTATCCTTAATTGATTAAACCCTTCTTTGAATGTTAAAGGTATTTTGTTTATACCTAAAGCAATTTTTATTTTATACGTGTAAATTTTATTGTCTTTGCAGAATTTTAATCCGTCTAATATTATTTTCATTATGTTGGTTCATTTAATAGTTCAAAACTTGTTTCTCCGCTTTGTAATTTAGTTGACATTTTATTTATTGTGTAAGCTCTTGTTCCGACCACAATTAAATCATCTAATGTCAATGTCAATAATACTTTCAAAGGCAATACAGCAGAGAATTTAAATATCCTTGTTCTTTTATTGAATACTCTTGTTATGTAATTTTGATAATATGTTTGAAATAAGCTGTTGTTGTTACCAGCATAATCAGTCAATGTGTAAGTGTTTATTTCACTACCAAAATTTAAGTTGTAAGTTGGTGGCGTTGAGGATGTGCCTAACTCATTGCAAACACTTGGAATCCAATAGCTTTCTAATTCAAATATTTCAGTTGGTCTGCTAGCACTTGACGGATTATCTGCTAAAGCTCCATAAATTGCTGGTCTTGTATTGTATATAAAATTTATAGCATCAACATCTTCTTGATATATCCCATAAAATAATAAAGGTTGTCCAATATTTGGCTCTAAATTATCATCTAAGAAACTTCCAATTTGTACTGTAGTTAGAGCATTACTTGTTTTATCTTGCAACCTTTCAAATATCATGTGTTCAAAAGGTATTTTAATTTTATAATTTTTACTTTTAGTTGTGTCAGCTAAATAATTTAATTCTCCGTATTTTATATTATTAGTATTTAAAAATTGTTGTGCTAAAATACTTTCTGGATCTGCATATTCAAAATCTATTTCACTAAATGGAACTGTTGCTCCTACTGTATGTTCATCTGTTTTTACAAATTGTGTTATATCTTGAGTATCTCCACCAGCATAAAAGCTGTCTAATGTTTTAACAACTACTTCTCCATTGAAATTTAAAAATGCAGTTAAGTTGTGCATGTTAAAAAATGCTCTTAAAAAATCAATAACTTTAATGTCTGGCACTTGGTTTCTAATTGTAATAGTTTGGTCAGTTGTTAGATTGGCATCTTGAGTAAATGTTCCTGAATAAGTTTCATATATCTGATATAA
>TARA_R110001599_G_scaffold215998_5_pt1 | contig 10543 bp, 13 predicted proteins | sample TARA_R110001599 | Tara Oceans TARA_R110001599 (sample SAMEA4398360) | marine metagenome | biome: Polar Biome; feature: [MES] marine water layer (ENVO:01000295) within the mesopelagic zone...; material: water (ENVO:00002006), including particulate matter (ENVO:01000060) such... | reverse complement strand
TATGATTTGTTTGCGTTGATTAAGCGACTAATTTAGTAAATACAAACTGAATAGAAAATCCGCGAGAATTTTCGTAAGTAGAGTAGAACTAGCAATTAATTATACACGTTGTTGTACACTGGCTTTTTATTTTTTTAATATTTTTTTCCGTTTATCAATAAACCAAATGATTAATAATAAAACAGACAAAGGAGCAATTAAATAAGTCAGAATATTTTTAATGTCCACAGGACTTATTCCTTTCATTCGTGGATTGAAAATATATCTATCTAAAATAAAATACAAAGTCAGAATTATAATTAATGATAGAATTACCAATAAAAAAACCCGAATTGTTTTTATAAATTTATTCATATTTTTTCCGTTAAATTATTCTGTAAATATTCATATTCAGATTTTTTCCAAAATCTAAAGTCAAAAATTGCAACTGTACTTTCGTTTTCCCAATTTCCGTTGTTGTCAAACTGTAAAGTCCATTTTATTCGTTTATTACCTCTTTTCTGAACTTTTAACCTACATTCATTGGATAGTCCGTAACCGAAACAACTAATCGCTTCTTTTTCGCTTTCAAATTCTTCGTGCCAAAAATCATATTCAACAGTGAAATTCCCGTTACCATTGTCAATCAGAGAAACAGGAAATCCGTTCTCATTTTCGGTATGTACAATTATCGAATTCGTATCTACTTTATAATCCGTTTCTGGGTATTTTTTTAGTCGTTTTACTATTTCGTTAATCGTTTTGTTCATTTTTCAGCTTGTGTACAACGTGTTTGTGTTATGATTTGTTACGGGAAAGTGCGCAAGCAATTTTCCGCCGTTGAACTTACCTCTGTAAATATACAAGGAATTTCCGTAGGGAAATTCCGCCGTAATGAATTATACACGGTGTTGGGCTTAGTTTTTTTCATTGCGAATTTTCACATATGAACCAAAAATGATTCCGCATAAGTATGAAATACATAATATAAATTGATAAAATGGTTCAGTTTTAACTTTTTCTAATAATTTATTATCAATACCTATTTCTTTCGTTTTAGCAATAAATTCCGCAAGTAATTGTTTATTTATAGTTAATGAATGGGCAATTGTGTTTCTTAATTTATTTAATATTTTAAAAGCACTAATTAATAGTTCTCTATCTCCGCTAAACTCTCCGAAATGTGAAAGTAATTTCAACTTTATATTATAAGAAAAATTTTCTTTAAAAAAGTTTGAACTATTATTCGTTGAAATAGATTCTAAGTAACAGTTTAATGCAAACTCTGTAAAAATATGACCTTTTAAAATAACTAATTCTAGGTCGGAGATTTTAAGTAACTCATCAGAAAGAAAGTCACTAAATTCAGGGTTGGTAAATTTTCTTACTTTTTCCATTTTTTATTTTCTTCCTAATTATGCCCAACGGTCTCGGCTATGAGTAGCTGCGTGGGTTAGCACTTAACTTTGCAAGTACACACCAAACTGAAAATCCGCGAGGATTTTCAGAAGTAGGCGAGAACAAGCAATTACTTATAGCCATTGTTGTGCTTTCGTTATTTAATTAATTTCATATTCAGATTTTAATAAAGAAATTATCTTTTCTGCTAGAGTTAATTGTTCTTTATATTCATTTAATGTTTTAGTACGATATGTTTTTACGCCTGCAATATAATTGGAAAATTCATCGATTGATTCATCCTTAATCCTAATGTATCTCGGATTTTTTGTTTGACTATCAAATCTTATTTCTCCGAGTGCTTGCACATTTATTCCTTTCCACAAAATATCAGCCATCAGCCAAAGAGTTTTGTCTTCCGCATCACTCCAGTAATCAACTTGTTCATTATTGATATTGTAAGCGTTCAGTTCATTGGATATTGACTGGTCGAAATATTTCAATGAGCCAGTAGTAACTATTTGCTCATAAGTCCCATTAGTTGGAAAAAAAGGATTTGATTGACCGATAATGTTCATTTTCTCATAAAAATTTACGTTGTCCCAACTTTCAATGGGTGTTTTTAATATAGAAAATAACCCGTCACATTCCTTTATCTTTAGTTCACTAAATTCAGTTGCATTAGATAAGAATTCGACATCTTTAGTTAAATCTTGAATTAGAGATTTGGCTAATATTTTCGCAGTATTATTTTCTTTTTTTCTCTCATTCCAATTATTGACTTGTAAGGCCAAAAGAATTCCTATCATCACAAGTACAATTTCTCCAATAGCATATTTAAAATACTTTCCAGTTTTGTTTTTCTCCATAAGGTCGTATCGTATTTTTCTAAAGAATTTTATCATTGGTTAGTGGTTTGTCATAATGAAGCACAACGTGTTTGTATAAGATTTTTTGCGTTGATTAAGCACCTAATTTAGTAAATACAAAACCAACTAGAAAATCCGCGAGGATTTTCGTAAGTAAGCTTGCACTAGCAATTAATTTTATACGGTGTTGTGGTTAGTATTTTTTTAATCCAATAATAAATTCATTGTGTGAAAATCTAAAACCATTTAGATTCTCAATTATTTTACCTGGGTTAACTTCTATTGTAAAGTCGTTTAATTCAAGCATTTGTTTAATTCTCCACATTCCAATTCCTTCTCCATCTTTATAAGTTTTTTTAGCTTCACTACCAGAAAATCCTTCTATAAAAAGTTTAGAATATTCTTTTTCTTCAATATATAAACTAGTCATTTTAAAATGAACATTTATTCTATTATCCTTTTCATTAAAAATAATATCTATAGTCGATCTTGGTTTGACATATTTTGAAGCATTTTCTATTAAATGATATAGTGCAACTTGTAAAGTTTCATAATCACAATGAACAGAACTTCTACACTCTCCAACATTTACATAAACGTCTTTGTCTGAAAAGTCGACAAAAAAGGAATGTAAAACATTCATCAATACTTTATGAATTGGATGATTTCTTTTTTCTATTGAAGGATTTGCTCTATCAAGTTTTTTATAGATAGAAAATTCAGATTTCATATGAATATTATGTTTAGCTAATCTCAAGAACATTAGTGCAGTCTCTTTTGGATTGGCTTTGATAATTTCAGTGATTTTAGGTATTTGAGTATTAAAGTCAGAAGTAAGAACTTCTTGAGGAACTAAATCATAAACTTCTTGAATTGTTTTTCCATTAATTGTTGTTAGATTATGAACCAATCGGTTAACTCTCTTTTGCTCGCTAACTTTAAAATTAGTTTTAATTGATTCAATTGGTATTTTCAAATCGTGATATGCATATGCTAAAGCATCTAATTTTTCTTTAAATAATTTCGTTGTTTTTGTCTTTGCACAGCAGAGAAAAGTAACTCCATTATTATTATATATTTTCCCGTTTCTTCTTTTTGTATGATATAAAGGGCAGTCTATCATTTTTCCTTGATGTTCTGTTTGAGAATAGCAAGTCCAACAATTTTCAGTCAAATTTGAAGCGACATCTTCATTTTCACTATCAATTACAGAAAAATGATTTATTGACATAAGGTTTCAATTAAATTAATGAATTGATAAGGTTCTGCATTCTTAGATAAACAATCATCTACTTCTCTTAATGCTGTATGAAATCTATCTCCTTTTGTCTCTGCCGAGTAAATAACAATTTTCTTTTTAGGATATTTTTTCTTTAAAGCAGATGCTAATCCTAATCCTTCATCTTTAAAAAGAGTTTTTCCAACTCCGTTAATATCAACGAATATTATATCAGCTTCTTTTGCTTTAAAATCATCTAAATCCGTTATGTCTTTAACCGAATTAGTGTTCTTCCAACCAGATTTTTTTAATATTGAAACCATTTTGAATTTTGTATGTTGGTCATCAATGAATAAAATTCGTAAGTTAGATTTGTCTTTTTTTGATTCAGTTTTTAGTTTTTTTTCAGTTTCTTGTTTTCCAATATTGTTATTTATTGTAATTGAATTTTTATTCTTGTTTTTATCTCCTTTTTCTGATTTGGTTTTGCTTTTGAAAACAAATTTGTCTAAAATGAAAAACAAGGCAGTTACTCCAATTCCTCCGAATAACCATTCATAATTCTCTTTTAAAAATTCTATCATATTTCTTTAATTTCAAGGGTTTGTCAATATTAACCACAATGTGTTTGTGTATGATTAGTGGCGTGTTTAAGCACCTAATTTAGCAAATAATTACTGAATAGAAAATCCGCGAGGATTTTCGTAAGTAGGCGAGAACCAGCCATTAATTATACACGTTGTTGCCCACAGTATTTTATTCAATTTTCTCATTTTCAATCACTTCAATCGGTTTAAATTCTTTCTCATTTGGATAATATTTACTCATAAATTCAAAATATTTTCTAACGCAACCACCTTTATCTCCTAATCCAACTGTGTGAAATTTCAAAGTGTCTTTTTGATTAATTATTCTATAAATCCAATCTCCATTTGAGTCAATTTTCGTACGTCTAAAATTTGTCAGAAAGTGATGCTCAAATTCGTTATTCGGATTTTTAATTTCCAATTTCGCAAGAGTATTTTTCCGCATTTGGTATTTCAATTCGTATGTTGTGTCTTCTTTAATTGTTGTTTGAAGTATTAAAGCATTATTTTTTTTGGTCAAAATTAGTTCGTCAATTCTAACCCAATATTCCATTGTCAAATTTGCTGTTATTCGCACAGTATCTTTTTCGGTCATTCTCGAAGTGAAATCAGAAATATTTTCAGCCAAATTCAATTCGGAAATATAGTTTTCAGTTTTCCTTTCCGATTTACAATTTGTTAGTAAAACAGATGCCAAAATTATAAGACTAAATTTCAATTTGAGCGATTTTTTCATATTGTGGGCAACGTGTTTGAATATGAAAAGTTGCGAGTTTGAAACGCAATTTTTCTTTGGTTAAATTTAATATTATTTTGTTTTATAAACTTTCTTTTTTTACGGAATTAAGCAATTTTTTATATGCATTGTTGCCAATAGTGCTTTTTGTCATTTATCTTTCATTCCTTTTTCTTTAATAATTTTGTTAAAGTCAATCAAAGAAAAACCGTTATTTTTATTTTTTACGGGAGGAAATTCAACACTGTAAAACACCTTAATACATTCAACCTTTCCTTTGTCATTCTCACTAATTGCAAAGTATTTAGCATTAGCGATAATATTCGACTCAACATTCTTATTTAATTTTTTAAAATATTTTGATAAATATTCAATCGTAATTACTTCCTTAACAATTTGTTTGTCGAATAAATATTGATAAATAATTGTTTTCTGTTTCATTGGTATTATTAGAGCAGAATTAGATATACTAACTTCTCCTTCTCCATATCCAAAAAGCCAATATGATTCGTTATTTACTTGTATTTTCTCATCTTCTAACCAAAATCTAAATTTTTCATATGATTCAGTTAACCAAATGTCCTCGCTATTATCCCTTGTGCAATTAAATTTTTTATTTTGACTATAGGTTGAAATTTTTAATAAACAAAAACATATTACAATAATTATTTTCTTCATTTGTACCTAAATTTTTAAACTAATTTTTTGTTTAATTTAAAGATTATTCAAATTCCTATTATAATTTTCAATAGTGTGGAAGTCCGAAGTAATTTTAATCAATTTTACATTTATTTTTTCTATTACCCCGATTTATTAATCTAAGTTCACGCATTATTGGCAACGGGTTTTTGTATGGTTTGTTGCGGGTTTAAGCAATAAAGTTAATAAATAAAACACAAACCAAGAAAATCCGAGAGGATTTTCGCAAGTAAGCTTTTTGCAAGCAATAAATTATACAAGTTGTTGTAAAAAGTTTTTTTTTTAGATTATGGTTTTTCATTCCGCCAAAATTAAAGTGAATGAATTTAAATTCAATATTATGAATAAAAAATATTCAGATTTTCAAGAAATTATTTTTTACCAGAAGATTCAATTAATTGCATTATCCATTTTATTAATTCTAAAATTGCTAAACCTATTCCAATGAAAGCTCCAATTCTTGAAAATAGTTTAGTCTTTGGAAATTCCTCAAGCATTTTTTTAGCTAAAGTTAGGTCAGTTTTTGCTTTTTCAAATTCAATTTTTTCTTTAAGTAAAATTTCTTTTTGGTATTTAATCCAGCCTCCTTTTCTCATTATCAAATTACCGAAAGCTGTTAATTCAAAAAAGTCCTTATTTGAAAATGATTGTCTTATAACTTTCAATTCTTTTTGGAAATATTGCAAATTCCTTCTGTATTTTACTATGTCTACGTGTTTTTCTGGTTCATTTTCTTTAAAAGAAAAAAGTCCAGAATTATTGATTTCATTCAATAGTTTTTCAATTTCAATGTCTTTCATAGTTGTGAGTGAGCAATTTTTTACAACGTGTATGTGCTATGGTTTGTTGCGTAAATATAGCGATTAATTAATAGAAATCACAGACTTTAACGCGTGCGGATTTTTTCGTAAGAAAAAATTGGTAAGCAATAAATTATGCACGGTGTTGCCAAATAGCTGTTTTTTTATTTCCACAATTTATATTTTTTCAGATTCTAACAATTCCTTTTTTTTATTTTCCATTTTCTGAATTTCGATTTTTCCTGTTTTTAGTAATTCCGTAAACTAGCTAAATTCAAGTTTTGAGTGAGTTTTCCGCCAAGTTCAGAATTCAACATTTGAGTAAAAAAGATCAATTCAGATTTTTCATAATTTGCTTAATTCCGCAAACTAGCTAAATTCAAATTTTGAATGAGAATTCCTTTTTTAAACCTTTAGTAATTTCTCCATTATTTGTAATTTTAAAATTCTAAAAAATCTATTTTTTTTCTCTTTATAGAGTTTATTCCACATTTTAAATTTTCTTTAAAAACTCAAAAATTTCATACTTTAACTTTTTCCAGAGCTGAGTGAGAACAGTTTTTGGCAACGTTTATGTATATGGAAAGTTGCGTGTTTGTGTGCGAGGATTTTCCGAAGGAAAATCGGATGCAAGCAAACAAAGCAACTCACATTGGTTAAGCACAAAATAGCAATTTTTTATATACAATGTTGTACAACGTTTTTTAATTTGCAAATCCAAAAATTATTTCATTGACAACTTTTCCGCCAATAATCCATTTTGAGTTAATTGTTCCTTGTTCGTGGGGTTCCCAATGTTCATATTCCACGCATTTTATGTTTTTATTATTTTTCAAATAAAATTTTCCAGATTTATATAAATTATCAAGAGATATATTTATCCCGAAACTTTCATCAATTTCCACCGATTTAGTTCCATTAATAAAATATTCTTGGTCGATTTTACTTAATGTTATTTTAATGTTTTGATTGAAATAATTATTTCTTAATGTTTTTGAAAAGTCGGTTAAGGATTCTTTTTCATAAGACTCCAAATCCTTTTCCAATTCATTAAAATCAAACAAGAATTCGTAATCCTTAATTTTTAAGATTAAATTACCATTTTTATAATCGTCATTGCTACATATATTCCGCTTATCCGATATTCCATAATCAGCTAAAGTTTTAGTGGTTTTACAAGAAACAATTGTAAAAATCAATAAGATATATGTGAAATTTCTCATTTTAGACAAATGTTGTACAACGGTTTTGTGTATGATTAGTGGCGTGTTTAAGCACCTAATTTAGCAAATAAAAACCAGATAGAAAATCCGCGAGGATTTTCGTAAGTAGGCGAGAACTAGCCATTAATTATACACGGTGTTGTAAAACGTACTTATTTTTCATTATCAATTAACCAAGGTTGATTAAATTCCTTTGTTATGGTCAATTCCTTTTTTAATTTTTCTCGGTCTAAATTAAAGTCAAAATATTCTGCTCTTTCAAAAAGTAGATTATAAGCTGATTGATGAAATCCGTATTTTTTTAATATATCAAAATCCGATTTTGCTTTTTCGGAATTCAGATTGTCGTTGTCAAATTCAATTTTTAAAAGGTCAACTAAAGTGTCATTTACAAACTGCTTTTCATAATTCAGTCGTTTTTTGTCCAATTTCACAGAGTTTAATTCTTTAAGAATTTCATAAACGATTGAGTCATTTTTCTCCGCTTTTCTGCGATTCCAAAATTCAGCGTAATATTTGGTTTGTATTTCGGGTTTGTTGTAAGTCAGTTGCAAACTGTCCATTAAATCCTCAAAATTTCGTTTAATGTAAACATCTTGGATTAAGAATTCATTGTCACTTTTAAAAATCAGATTTTCCAGTTTGTCGTAACCGAACTTTTTAAATGATTCGTGAATTGTTCTTAAATTTTCGGGTTTTCTTATCCACGTGTTTTTTGTCCAATCAGAGTTTCTTAAATCGAAAAATGAAGTTTTCTTTTCTGCATAAAATTCCGATTCACTTTTTTCTTTATTAACGCAAGAAACGAGTAATAAAATCAGAATGTTTAATGTTAGCAGTTTGTTCATTCGTATGTTTTACAACGTTTTTGTGTATGGTTAGTTGCGTGTTTCAGCAACTAATTTAGTAAACAGAAACGAACGCGAGAAAATTCCGAAGGAATTTTCCAAATAAACAACGACCAAAGCAATTAATTATACACGGTGTTACCTGTTGGCTTTATTTTATAAATTTTTCCAAATATCCACTGTCTTTTAAAAATCTATCGTAATCTTCAATGTTTAAAATATGATTGACAGCTAATTTCTTATCATCTGCTTTGTCAAAATAGGCTTTTACAATTTCATAACCTATCCAATATCCCAAATCGTTTGGGCGATTATCTTTTCCGCTTGTTGCATAAAGCCAATCCTGCATATCATTTTTGTACATTCGCTCCGTAAATTCTTTACACAATTCTTCCTTGTGTTCATTTCCGTATTTATTTGCTTCTTGATTTCCTTTAATTCCAGTCACTAACTCTGCGATAAAGTCGGCCATTCCTTCAAGGATTGATTGTTGTAGTAAATTAGTTTCTCCGCTATCTGGCCATTTTTGTTGAAAATGAATTGATTCGTGAATAACTAATTCAGGAAGATGGTCTAAACTTGTTAGTTTTTCAGCTCCAATGAGTAATCCATTTTCAGATGTAGTTCCACCACTATTAAAGCGTCCGACAACGAAATAAACAGGCGGATAAACAGCATATGGATACCAATATTCCAAGGCATAGAAATATGGTTTAACCTTTTTTTCTACTTCTTTGATTTTCACTTCAATTCCTCTAATTTTTTCATAATCTTGTTTTCGTCTTTTTACCATATTTAGCAAAGAGTCTGAACTAATTATTCTATTTGGAATAAAACCTTGAAGTCCAATCGTTCCATTTTTTATATAAGCCTCAAAAGGGTTTATATTTGAGTTTTTCATCAAATCAAATGCTATCCAAAAGTTTTGAATGTCGGAAGTTTCAAATATGGCTTCTTGTGGGTCTTGCGGAAAAGTTTTCTCTTGTCCAACTGCTTTTGTAAGACTTAATGTTGTCAGAATTAATATTAATGTTTTCTTCATTACGATTTTTTTCAGCTTGCAGGTAACGTTTATGTATAAGAATAGTGCGGTTTTGTGTGCGAGGATTTTCCGCAGGAAAATCAGATGTAACAAAAGCGCACGGACTCTTGATTAAGGACTAAACTAAGCATTATTTTTATACGGTGTTAGGCAACGTTTTTATATTTTATTCAGATTGCTTTTTTCTTTTTTGAGCTTAATTTTTCTCAAACTATCTTTTTGTCTTAATTCATAATTGAACTCTTTATTTGATTTTATTATTCTTTTTTTGAGATACTCAAAATCCGAATTAGGCATATAATTTATTTCAAATGACAATCCTTTTTTTCTTGATATTTGCTCTTCAAAATCGGTAAGCTCTAATGCTTGTTTATAAGGTGAAAGTTTGTCAAATTCTTTAAAATGTTCTCTGATTTCCTCAACTGACATTATTGGGTTCAGAGATTCTCTATCTGATGTTTCAGATGTGTAAGTTATCTTTTCTAAAGCTTTTTTGTCTAATTTTTGCGGATATTCTGCATTTGTATAACCTATAATTACAGTTTTTATTGAATCTTGGAATATTAAATAATTTTCTTTTTCAAACCCATAATTATGAAGATTCCTTACGGCAGAAATTCCGTTTGGATTATTGTAATATTCTCCTTTTTGATTTTTTAAAAGAGGAAGGTCATTAATTTGTTTTGAATACTTATTTTTAAAAAGAATTATAAATTCTTTAATTAAAATTTCGTTTTTTTCAATCGGTTCTTTTTTAATGAAATCCAAATATCTTTTTTCAGCGTTGTCTCCAAATTTTGGCGTAAAAACAAGTGTTCTAATGTCATTATAATCTAATACTATTCTGTTTGATTTTTTTGTAACATCAAAATCAAAATTGTAATTATATAGAGGGATTGTGAATTTTTTATTTGGTATTGAATGACTCACTTCTTGTTCAAATTGAAAATCACTCATTTGTGGACTCAATTTTAAGAAAATCGGCTGATAGTCATTTTCAGCTCCAAATTGATTTTCTGATTTTTGGTTATCAGAATCAGGAACATTGTTTTTTTTGCCATTAGTGCAACTAAAAAAAATGAATATTATTATAATTCCAAAAGTTTGTTTCATAATGTTGCCTAACGGTCTTGTATAAGATTA
>TARA_R110001599_G_scaffold26461_1_pt1 | contig 10547 bp, 2 predicted proteins | sample TARA_R110001599 | Tara Oceans TARA_R110001599 (sample SAMEA4398360) | marine metagenome | biome: Polar Biome; feature: [MES] marine water layer (ENVO:01000295) within the mesopelagic zone...; material: water (ENVO:00002006), including particulate matter (ENVO:01000060) such as...... | reverse complement strand
GACCCTCAGTTGAGACAGTTGGCTCAGTTTAATCAACAGCAGATGCAAAATATTGGATCACAGGCTGCAGGATCAGGAGCGTTTGGAGGCTATCGCCAAGGCGTGATGCAACAGCAACAAGCCATGGATACCTCACAGCAAGCGGCGGACATCATTGGTACTGGACAGCAAAAGGCGTTTGAGTCTGCACAGCAAGCCCTACAAGCTGATAGACAGGCCGCATTAGGGGCAGGACAAGCACAGGCTAGTCTTGGGGGACAACAGCAAGCACAGCAAAGGCAAAGGACGGGTGACTTGGGTATGGTTGGACAACAGCGTCGTGACCTACAACAGAAGTCCTTAGATGTTGGATATCAGGATTTCCAGAATCGTTTGAACCAAGAGCGTTCTAATATAGACTGGCAAACCCAAGCCATGAGTAAGATGCCTTATAAGGGAGGAGTGACTCAGACAAGCTATGGAGAACAGCCGACTGATTGGAATAAAACTGTGGCTGATACTACTGGTCAGAAAACAGTACAAGATATTAAACATGGGGGTATAGTGGGTCCGATGTATAGTCAATTCCTTAGAGGGATGAGGAGATAATCATGGCACTCAGTCTACATCAACAAGGCGAATTATTAAGCGGTGTAACTAATGAGTACTTGCAAAAGCTCCTGCAAAATCCTGAGATGATGAAAGAATTGGAATTAATGGAGGCACCTGTCTTGATTGAGGTTGCCGCAAGAAATCCTGATACAAAACCACAGGTTAATACTAATACTATTGCAGATCAAAAGTTGCAGGGTATGCAGGGAGGTATGCAACAGCGAGCCATACCAGGAATGGCTGGCCTTCCAGGAATGGCTGGCCCTCCAGGTCAGGCTGGACCTCCAGGTCAGGCACCAGGTATAGGTCAGTTTGCCCAGGGCGGTATGATTCCAGGCTATCATTCTGGTGGTGAGATTGCCCCCCATGTACATGGAATAGATACTCATTCTGAAGATGACGATCCTGAAGTATTCAATCCTAATATTAATATGCCGGCAGGTTTTGAATGGATGGGGGATCTTATGGGTTTCGCAAATGCAGTTGGATCAATCCCTGCACCTTTTACAACTAGTGCAGATATGGAGCCTTTTGCGGGAAAATTAGTTTCCCCAGAAAATCGTGGAGTGCCGTCTACAATATCCGATGTTGCTCGGCAAGCCTTAGAGCAATCACCGGTAGATACATCTTCTGAAACAGAAATGAGTGATGATGAAGTTTGGCGTCAGTATGCAGAGCAATTACCAGGACAATTTATGGAAAGATATGGCAGACAAAATAATATTAATAGATCTGAAGATCCTTCTGGCAACGATATGGATAGATTTGAAAATGCAATAATTGATTTAATGACACCGAGTGAAGGTGCAGGGAGTGCAACGGGTCTTTTAAGTTTAATTGTCGACGAAGAAAAAAGACGACAAGAGGAAACTCCCGAAGAAATGGACAGAAGATTGGCACGTGAAGAAATCTTTGGAAGACAGGAAGAGGAGTTAGGACTCTTAAGAGGAAGTCATGCTCAAGAGATAGAAGATATGAAAACACAAGCATTCATAAACAATCTACTGTTGAAAGATGATTACGGTGACTCTATATCAGCTATATGGGATCTCAAGGGAGAACAGCGAGAAGAAATAGCAGACCTGCAGGGACTAATTGATACAGGTAGGTTAACCTCGTTTGATGAGGCTGCAAATCGTAGTAGGCAGTCATTGTTTGAGTTAGAGGCTGGACTCAAACAGGCAATGATAACTGCTGACCGAGCCGATCAGCTAAAGGCGGCGGAACTTTTACAACGTGCAAAAGAAGTTCGAGACACTATTGAAGCAGGAAAACGGGTAACTCCGGCTTCCTTGGCTTCTATCATAGGTGATTTAAGAATACTTTCGACAGGTTTAACTGGCGAAAATCAAAGGATTGTTGTAGATGAATTAGGTAAGATGGTTGATATGGTTGATGAAGTCTTTAATACAACTATGCTTGATGCTTCAGTGGCTGACGAGTCTGGATATTAAATTATGTCTAATGGCATTTTTGGATTACAGAAGCCTGGACAACAACGTATGCGTACCCTTTATCTTAGCGATGGGACTACACAGGAAATACCTGAAGCAGATTATAACAATATTGTAAGTGGTAGCACGCCCGATTCCTTAGATTTAAGACAATTAATTAATACGCAGCAACCACAGGATATCGATTGGCTTAAAACACTACAGCCTTTCCAGCGAAGTGGTGGTTTACCAGGATATATCTTACAACAGCACAATCCATTAGATACTGTAGAGCGTGTTGGAGCCTCGTACAATCCTCTGGACTTTCTGAAGGCACTCAAAGAAGACCCAGGCTATGCCAAGGATGTGGCAAAAGCTCCTGTTAGGGAATTATTGACTACACCTTTACGTAGTCTTAAGGGTTTTCTGAATTGGGTTACACCAGATAAGGATACGCAGCTTGAAGACAAATTAAAAGATATTATTGATAGAGGAATACTTCCTGGTTTAGAGGCCGATCCACGGTACCAAGGAAGAACGGGTACTGCTATTTCTGGTGCCCTGGGACAGCTTGGTGCTTTTGCTGGTATAGCTGGTTTAACCGCATTAGCTCTGCCAGGTGCTGTTGTTTCTCTTCCAGTCTTAGGAACTGTAGGTTTAGCTAGTTTGGCGATGGGTGCAGGGATGGGCTTTGAAACCCAGGCAGATAGATTCCACGAATATGAGCGTAGATCGGGCAGGGATCTTCCTTGGATGTCTGAACTGTCTGCTATTACTGCTGGTGGAGCTATTGGCCTCACTGAAGTTATGCCACTTAAGATTGGTAGATATGGGTTTAATCGAAAATTTTGGCCTGTCCAAAGGGTATTACCTGGACGACTTGCTCCAATAGGATCTGCTTTAAGAGGTGGGCTGGCAGAAGGAACACAGGAAGCAACCGCAGGGGTAGCACAAACATTGGTTGCAAAAGCCTATGATCCTCAAGCGTTTGAGAACTGGGCTAAAGAAGCTGAACAAGAGTTTGTAGTGGGTGGTGCAGCAGGTGCTATAGCTTCGTTGGTGCGAGCTATGTTGCCTGGTAAACATGGTTCAGGCGGCGATAGAAATAGTGATGCTTCAGCAGAAGTAGAGCTTAGACGATTTGAAAGGGATCACGGTTATGGTCTTTCAAATGCAGAAGAGTATGTGCAAAATGTTGGACAAAGACTACGTGAGGAAGGAGTGTCAGAAGAAGTAATTGCAGTCTGGGAAAACATAGAAGAAAATATGCAAAGACCCATAAATAAAAATTTAATGCTGGGTTTACAAAGTTCCTACACAGACTTTAAAATTCTTGAAAGAGAGTACAATAGATTTCAAGAATATTACAAAACCTTAGAGCAATCTGTAATAGCTGATCCGTCTATAGAAGGCGAAGAACAAAACCAGGTTATAGCTTTGATTCGTGAAGAAGCATCTAAGCGAATGCAAGGTATCGAGGAAATACTTGGTAATGCACAAAGATATAATTATGACAATGGGGGACTTACAACGTCTGAGCAATACCAGGATAAGAAGGAATCCCGCATAGCAGAGATCGACAACGCACGATCACTCAATGCCACAGAGGTAGATGCACTACCAGAGCTTAGTAATTCTGAGTGGGTGTATGCAGTGGGAAGTTCAGGTGGCCTTGAGGGTGGCTTTGCTTTGGAAGAAATACTTGGTATTCATGGAGGCAGAAGCTCACAGGGTGTAGACACCAGCTTAGATGAAGAAAGAATAGAGTTTATAGATGAACAAGTTTCTATTCCCGTAAAGATAGACAAAACTAAAGCTGCGAGCGACAATGCGAGCTTTAGTCCTTCTCAAATTGCTAGGGCGTTAGCGTTAAATATTGGTGTCTTTAGATCTCAAATGAAAATGACTGACGCTACCAAAGAGTTAGAGGTAGTTGCTCAAAGCAAGGAAGGCTTGCAAAAAAGACATGAGACACTCTATACACAAAATCCTGTTGGAGGCTCTGATGCAGAAACAACAAGTTCCAATATGGAGAATATTTTTCTTGGTGACAATCAGCTTCAGGAAGAAGGAGAAGCTTTAGATAACACAGATAAAAGACTTCATATAAACTTTTTGAATAACCAGCTTAAGAATGCATCAGATATACTTTTGAATGATGAGAAGTTACAGCAAAAAGTTGCAAAAGAACTTGGATTCGCAACCCCAGAACAACTTAGTTTCTGGCTATCTGGTATGACGAATAGCTTGGCACAGCATGATATAGATGCCTCTAATACTATAGATCAAATAAATCGTTTACTTGAAAAAACTGAGTTGGTGCGAAAGTATTCAGTTGACCATGATCAAGAGATAGATGGTGGATTTGCGAATGTGAAAGTAAGCAAGATAGAGAAAGATATTCTTACTCGGTTGATGCGAGATGAAAAGATTGCACGAGAAGAAGATATTAGGCCAGACCAAATGCGTCAGATAGAAAGACAAGCATCTCAGCAAGAGGCCCAGTTACAGGGTAGTTTATCAAATAAAATATTTTCTAGTAATATCCCTGCACAGGATGCCAAGCGTATTGTTGACCTATTGGTTGCAAGCAAGCCAAAGAGAAATACGGTGTTTAGTGAGGTGCTGGCAGATAGAATAGATGCAGACGTTGACCTTGAGGAACGTAACCGCCTTGCGACCCCCCCAATCTTAGCGACCCTTAACGAGGAAACTCGTGAGTTGGTGGACGGTGTTAGAAAAAAAATTGCCAAGAACCCTGAGAATGCTGTTACAGATAAAGATATAATAAATCTTCTTCGCTCAAAAAATTATTTTTTACGAGGAGACGGAAGCCTTAAGGATCTTGAGGGAGACATTAAAAAGGTGGCCTATGCTGGTGGTACGGGAGTAAACAGCTTGCCGTTTCGTAGGCTGTTGCGTGATCTCGCAGCAGTAGATCAGTGGAGCAAGGCAACCCCTGCTCAGAAGGCACTAATCTATTTCAGTCTGGCACGTATTCCAAAGGTACGTGTTAGGAGAGAAAACTATCTTATGGATATGTATGAAGATCCAGCACTGGATGCACACGTCGATGAAATAGTTAGTCAAATGACAGCATTAAATAGGGCTGCGGATGCGACACCTCAAAAACAAGATATTTTCAATGTAGCCCTTCCCAGCCTCGACAAAGACATATCTCAATTATCTGATGAGGTAGAGTTAGCCTTGGGCAGTGAGACGTTTGATAAAGGTGTGTTTGGTGAAGCTATTGCAAGGGTGCTGGAATCAAAGGTTCTTGTAGCAGATAAGAATACGGTAAGGCTTGATACTGAAACAGGCACCGAAATAACTGCAGATGCTTACTGGGCCTCTGAGTCTAAGCCTGAAATGATAAAAGATATTTTGAGAGACAAGGAGCACTCTCAAAAAGTTAGGATAATGACGGATGAGTACAACGAAAAAAGAGAGAAGAGGAATAAAAATCTTAAGCCGGTAACTACGAGGCAGTTCCTAGATATGCTGGCACCGTATCTTGCCGATAGTTTCGGTATGCGACAGCTAGATAGCATGGGTCTTTTGAGTCACGGCACTCGTTCCATTTTAAGAAGGCAACCTGTTGCAGAGTTAATGTCTGAGTCTGCAACAGCTAGAGAAGTATACAAGGATCTTATCTTAAAGGGTGCCATTCCTTCTACAATGAATCCTGGTTCGCAACAGTTGAGACAGGCAGTCATAGAAGTTACTGGTAAGAAATTACGGGAGATAAAAAATTATATAAAGGATGTAGTTAACTCCTTGGATTTTCAGGAGGATGTAAAGATACGGATTGTTGCTGACGCAGATAGTGAGTTTTCAATACTAAGCGATGTGCTTATAGCAGGTAGGGATATGGGTGATGCAGCAGTTGCGTTAAGAGAGGTCGGCCCTATTACCGAAATTATTTATAATGTCTCGTCGCTAGATCCTCGTATTGATATCAAGAAGTTAGGTCCAGAGATCATGCGGAATATTGCTAGACCTCAAATCTTTGATGCGATACAGAGAACAGTCTTCAATGAAACAGAATTACAAGAGGCAGGTAAACTTGTTGCTAATACTACTGTACCTGATTTTATAAATGCAGAGGCTGCTAGTAAGGGCCTTACCTGGTTAGAAGCAAAGATGATTGAAATGACTAACAAGGATGGTGTGGCCCCAAATTTAGAGGACGCACTTATGCACGCTGTATCAGATTATTTTGCTGAGATGATCTCCAACAAGGACTTTGCCCCAGTACAGAAAAAAATTATGTCTAATGCAATGGACAAGATCTATACTAATACTGAGGGCTTGTTTGGAGGCATAGCCAGGGCTGTACAGGAGGCAGAGATTGGTAGTATTTGGCAGATCTATACGAATATGTCAACAGGCCAGCTTGCTCAAAGAGCTAGGGCTGAACGAGGCTTGTTGTCTGACGAAAAAGAATTGATACCTGGTCTTCCTGTTGGAGCAGTACGGCTGATGAGATATGCCAACAATGCTGAAGTGGAGGAGTATCGGACTGCTATAGCCTTAAGGGATAGCACTACGAATGAGGCAGATCAAAAGATGGAACAGGCCAAGGTCGATGCTATTTCTAAGCGAATACTTTCTCGCAGAAATATGATTCAGCAAAGCGTACCTCCTCCTCCAGATGAGATAAAAAAACTCAGTGACGAAGCAGAGCATCATAGAATGTTATCAGAGGGGAATAGAACAGTAATTCCTTTAGTAGGTAAACAGCTTGAACTGGACTTAGGTCCAATAAATGTTTGGTATGGTAGTGGTGAAAATGCATCTCTAAGCAACTTGGCATCAAGGCCCTTTGAAATAGACGGAAGAAAATATGTAAGTGTTGAACACGCCTATCAAACATTAAAGTCAGGCTCCTTTGATGCGGATACATATAATAAGAATTGGAAGGAAGGAGTTAAGATAAGAGGTAAAAGGGTAGATCCTGCAAACAGTATACCATTAATGAAACGATTAGTTTTGGAGTCGTTCAGACAAAATCCTGAGACGCAACAAGCATTAATAGATACAGGTGAATCTACGATTACGCACAATCAGGATAAGGGTATTTGGGGCACGGAATTTCCTGCAATCTTAACAGAGGTTAGAAGCGAATTGGCAGAAGAATTGGGACGTTCACCTGATGATCAGGCTGAAATTCTAAGCCATACCTTAGACATCTTAGAAGGCAGGGCAGAGCCTTATGTTATGCCTTCTGAGTATACAAGGTTCTTTGCAAGACAAACTATATTCGATGAACAAACTATAAAACTAGCTGACGCACAAAATATCGAAGGGCAGGAACCATTCGATAAGGTTCTTGAGGTTATTGGGGAGTCTATGGGTAGGGGTGATAGCCCTGCAGATGCTGTGAGAATTTTCCGAAAAGATATTGAGAAACAATTAGAACCTAAGTTTAATAAAAAAATAATACAGGCTATGTTTAATGCGAACGAGCCTATCGCCCGCTTAAATAAAGAGGTTGCCGAAGCCTTGGATATGACAGCGATTCCTGCTTTGTCTGATACGCTGTGGGCAAAAAGTGTAGCTGATAATATTGGTAATTATGTTAAATCTTTGATGAATGATGGTCCTGTAACCTTTACAGGAGAAACTGCAGAGAGGGGGATGTTTAGGGTTGTACCTGTCCGAAGTGATTTCCTAAAGAAAAAATATGGCATGGACAGGATTCCTGGTCTGAATGCAATATTCGCAATTATAGATGGTGCCCCGAAAGATCAGATGGTAGCCACTCTTTACGGGTTGGGCAAATCATTGCAATGGCAAAAGAGGCGACACGACTATTGGCTAAATAGAGAAGCTGTTACGCCTGAACAGCAAATACAAAAGGAAAGGGATATAAGTCGCTATAGATCAGACAAAAGAAACATAAATAAAATAACAAAAAAAGTTGACCCCGACGCAGTTTATAAAGAAGGCGACAAGATTCCTCCAAAGAAAAAAGTAGGAGATAGGCTGAGTGCTAATGATTACGAAGCAAAGCTAGACGCCCTTATATTACACACGGAAAAAATTAATAGTCCAGTTGTAAAGTTTTGGGATGTTCTTAATGAGTTTACAAATCATAGCTTAAGGACAGCTTATAATGCTGAACTGATCACGAAGCAAAGGTATGATATATTGACAGAGATGCCCTATATCCCAAGGTATATCGCTCCTGAATTTTTAGAAGATGGACAGATGGATGTCACCAGGGTAATTAGTGATGATCTGCTTTCTAGGAGTCGAAAGGCCAGTGAGTCACCTATACATGATGACTTGTTCGCAAATAATGCAATGAATGCAATGGCTGTATTGCGTGATTCAGCAAATAATATTTGGGTAAATCGGGCTGTACGTGATGAAGAAACACTGGGAAGGGCTAGGGATGTAACGGGCAAGGTTTCAAGAAGCACGGCTATAGCAAATCCAGATAGATATATACGTGTGAAACAGCGGGGTATTGAAAAAATCTATGAGGTGGATGACAAGGCTGTAGTAAGGGCCGCTATGCAGATAGGATTCAGCCCAGAAAGACTGTGGAATGTAATAGCTGGTCAAGGGCCAGAGCCTGTTAAGGATAGTTGGTACTGGAAGATGTTAAGGTTTCCTTCGGATGCAGTACGGCAACTGGTGACTAGATCCATAGGGTTTATAGAACGAAACCTACAGAGAGATGGTATGCTAGGTATGTTCTTTCATGGGTTTAGTGACGGGGGCGTCAACTTTTTCATGGAACTTTTGAATAACGTCGCTGATCCAACTTTGATCACGAGTGGGGCGTTAATTGATAAGGACAAAGCAAGCAATACGGTCATGTTCGTGAGAAACCATGGGGGAGATTTTGGATTTGATTATACAGAAGCAAAAAGTACTAGAGACCCACTAGCTGATAGTTTTGAAGGAAGTTTGATGAAAGAAATGGCCGAATCGAAGAAGCCTTTATCTCTAGCTAGTAAGGCGTTAAAGGCATCCATAGATTATATGAGTCCCGATAGGTGGGGACTCAAAGAAGTAGTTAATCCATTGCAGTGGGTGCCTTTAGCATGGCACATGATGGGGACTATATCGTCCCATGTAGAGCTTTCTGGTAGAAAGGCAGTCTTCCAGATGCAACTGGCTAAGACGGGGAATAGGGAAACTGCCCAGCGTTCTGCAATAGAACAAATAAATTATGGTACAGCAGGGGGTAGCCCTCTTGTTAGGTTGTGGGCGGCCGTAGCTCCATTTATTAATGGAGCTTTACAGGGAGCAAGTGTTTCTTGGAGAACTGTCTTTAGAGGTGATACAACAAATGTCCCAACGACGGGACACTATGGGTATACTCGTACAGAGTGGGACGCTCTTCCTTTTTGGAAGCGGGATCGTGCTAAGATTTGGGCTAGGATGATGGTCCATGGAACTGTGGCATCGTTGCTTTACTTACTGAACGATGATGATGAGGAGTTCCGTCGTCAATCTCCAATACAGCGTTCACAGTATATGCTGATTCCTATAGGCGATGGCACCTATATGAGATACCCTATGCCCCATGAACTAGGGATAGTAACTACAGTTATTCCCCAACAAATAACACAAGCAGTCTTGGATAAAGGTCATGGCTGGAAGGATGTTACCAGAGAATCTTGGGCTGCGGTAAGAAAGGGTTTCAGGTATCCTTTACTACCTCAAGTTTTGTCGCCTGTTTATGATATGTTAAGAAATGAAGACAGATATAGAGAGCAACCTATCGTAGATTACTATAGTGACCAACTTCAACCAATACTTCAGCAGGGTCCAGGCACTGATCCAATGGCAAGAGGGATGGCAGGGATCGCTAACCAGATTCCATTTTTACGTGAGACTCCATTGTCTAGTCCTGATAAAGTCGCATACGCTATCTCAGCATCCATAGGACCAATAGGTATGTTTCTTAAAGAAACAGCAGAGAAGTTAGCTATGGAACAGCATGGCATATCCACGATAGGCACCAAGTACGACAAGGATGATTGGCAAGACAACTGGGGTCAAAATATGTGGATGAGCGATAAGGGTATAGGAGGCGATCAGGAAAGTGTTTATGGATGGCTAGAAAAAGTAGGTCAGATTGCTAGGAATCATAATGCGATGGTAGAATCCAGGCAGTTTACAGAAGAACAGGCACGGGAGTACTACGATAAGCATGAACTAGAAATAGATGCGTATTCTGGATTACAGGATATTGCACAACGGTTGCTTGAACTGAGGACTGAGGAACAATCTATGCGAAACTTGGATATTTTAGGAGAGTACGAGGGAGTAGAAGGCCAGAAGAAGCGGGCGGAAGGAAAAGAAGACTTGCGACAGGAACGCATAAGATGGTTCAATGAGGCAAATAAGATAATCAAAGAACTTACAGAAGAAACGGGTGGTCGAGGGCCATCGTTTCTCCCTTAAGCAAGGAATACAACGTATGGATATATTTAAACAGCTACTATCAGACGAGAAGGGAAAGCTCAGTGCGGCACGGACACTACTAGTGTGCTGTCTGAT
>TARA_R110001599_G_scaffold24344_2_pt1 | contig 10547 bp, 9 predicted proteins | sample TARA_R110001599 | Tara Oceans TARA_R110001599 (sample SAMEA4398360) | marine metagenome | biome: Polar Biome; feature: [MES] marine water layer (ENVO:01000295) within the mesopelagic zone...; material: water (ENVO:00002006), including particulate matter (ENVO:01000060) such as...... | reverse complement strand
ATGATTTTGACCAGATAATCAGCATAGTGGCAAAAATATTTATCACAACCATGACACAATCACTTTATGATGCACAAATCGTCTGACTAATCTGATTCGGAGCAACGCTAAAGTCATATGACTAACCATTTGATAATTCTTGAAAATATCGAAGACTGGGCCCCCTACTTCCCCAGCGCGCAGGTCATCGCAGTGGATGATTATTTGCAAACCCCCTCCCCCAGTGCGAGTGAGCGTGCGCAAATTATTAATCTCTGTCACGGTCTTGAATATTTGAGCCCTGGCTATTACTGCTCAATGGTCGCTGAAGCACGAGGTCATCGGGTAATGCCGAGTTTGCGCACCATTAATGACTTATCCCGTAAAAGTCTTTATGCCTACGATTTATCGGATTTTGGTACGCAACTGGATAAGGTCATCGCGGCCAGTGATAAGCAGTCTGAAACCAGTTTCAAGTTGAAAGTTTTTTTTGGGCAATGTGAATTTAAAGGCCTGCAGAAGCTGGCAAGACAAATTTTTGAACAGTATCCCTGCCCAATCATCGAAATCGAATTCAGCCATAAAGGCCATTGGTTAATTTCGGCTATCAAGGCTGCACCGTTAAATCAGCTCAGTGACAGTGAGCAGGATAACTTCGCCAATGCATTGGATGCCTTCAGTCATAAGTTATGGCGCAAACCTTCAAAGCGTCGCCAATACCGATATGACATGGCCATTCTGCACAACCCTGATGAAAAAATGCCGCCCAGTGATGCCACCGCATTAAAACGCTTTATTGCCAGTGGTAAACGTATCGGTATTGATGTCGAACTGATCACACCGCGAGACTACATCCGTATTGCTGAATATGACGCTTTATTTATCCGTGAAACCACGGCGATACATAATCACACCTATAAATTTGCCCGTCGAGCTGAAAGTGAAGGGTTGGTCGTTATTGATGATCCGACTTCAATCATCCGCTGCACCAATAAGATCTATCTTAAGGAGCTGCTGGAAAAGCATAATTTGCCGATGCCGGAATCACATTTGCTCTATCGCAATGATAAAACCGGTCTGGAAAAAATTTGTGCTGAAGCGACTTTTCCTTTGGTAATGAAAATCCCGGATGGCGCCTTTTCCAAAGGGGTTATTAAAGTGAACAATCCTGAAGAATTGCGAAGCAATGCCGCAGAGTTTTTCCAACAATCAGCAATCATCCTGCTGCAGGAATTTATGTTTACCGATTACGACTGGCGTATCGGCGTGTTTAATAACAAACCGATTTATGCCTGCCAGTATTTTATGAGTAAAGGTCATTGGCAGATTTATAACCACAACACCAAAAAAGGCACGGATTCCGGTAAATCAGCCGCGGTGCCTATTTCTGAAGTTCCGGAAAAAGTACTTAAAATCGCCGCAAAATCGGCGAAACTGGTGGGAGATGGTCTTTACGGCATCGATATTAAACAAAGTGGTAGCCGTGTAGTTTTAATCGAAATCAACGATAACCCCAGTATCGATAGCGGCGTAGAAGATGCCTATCTGGGACCAGCTTTATATGACGATATTATGCGAGAGTTTTTACGTCGGCTCGAAGCGCGTAAAGCGCATCGTCAGTCCTGAATTTAAATCAAGAACATAAAAAAAGCGGTGGCTGATATTTCAACCACCGCTTTTTATTTTGGCTTATTGTTGTCTTAAAAGGAGTAACTCGCTCCGACGTGCAGATAACGTTTTTCACCTACAAAGTAGCGATAATCGCCACCACCACCGCCACCAAAATCAGCGCGTTCAGCGTATTCAGTGTTAAACAGGTTGTGTACTTTTCCGTATAGCGTCAGATTATTAGTAACATCATGAGACGCCCGTAAGTTAAACACATCGTGGCCATCATACTTTTTGTCATTGCCGTCGGTGATGTAATACTCACTCATGTGCACCCATTCCAGCTCAGCACGAGTGACTGGGGTTACATTCCAACCCAGTCGAATGTTTCCCATTCGCTTAGGTGCAGTCACTAAGTAGTCACCTTTTTCGATACCGCTTCCTGGCTTGTTGAAGTCATACTCATGCTTAGCAAAAGTGACATTTGCACCGATATCAAACAATTCATTAAACGGGTAAAACACGCCAAGCTCCAGACCAGTATGGTTAGTTTTACCATCAGGAACATTTTCGTTGTTTGTATCAGTAAAGAAATAGTCATCTTTCTTCATATGATAAGCAGCTATTTCATACTGCAAGCCTTCACCCACTTTACGAACACCGATCTCAACACTGTCAATAGTTTCAGATTCAGCCCCACCTGTTCGCGAAGGCCCTATCTGGGCACGGTACAGATCGGTAGTCTGTGGTGCACGGTTACCGCGTGCATAGTTAATAAATGCGGCCGTATTGTCCGTCAGTTGTTGCACAAGACCAAGTTTAGGACTTAAATTGCTGAAGGTGTCTTTACCGCTATCTGGACGTAAATATCGCGTACCAAATTCGCGTGAATCAGTGTTGTTGGTGTAGTCGTATTTGGTGTATTCATAGCGTACACCTGCGGTGACACGAGTTTTGTCCAATACCTGCCATTCGCTGTGTACATAAGGGGCAACGACTGTGGCATCTACTTCATAATCATAGTGAACACCCTGTAAGAATTGCCCAAAGGTGGTTGGATTAAATTGCACCTCAGACAGCTCACCTTCTGTATATTCAAAATCTGTCCCGAAAATAACTTTATGACCGCCATCCAGATCCTTGGTATAAGCTGCTAAAAGTCCCACGCTGCTATGTTTGTTATTCTCCACCGGCTGTCCTGGTAGAAAATGCATCAAAAATTCCATTTCTGTATGACGCAGATAAGGGGTTAATCTAAAGGTAGAGGAGTCTGTTAACTGTCGTTCCCACTCGGTGGATAATCGGGTCGATTTAGCATCACGATAGGCTTCAGGATTAGGATTGGTACGCGAACGACTTTCATCTTCATAGGCTCTAAATCCTGTAATGTAGCCAGCGGTTTCCTGATTAAGATTAGTATGGCTGAACAAGGTTTTAAAGCTATCAATATCGCCATAATAATCATGACGGAAGCTGACTTTTTGCTGATCGTAGCCGGAGTCACTGACATACCCGCCATCCGTTGTACCATTTACGCTTAGGCGGTAACCATGTTGTCCAATGGTATCGCTCACTGTACCTTTCATTTGATACAAATCATGCGGCCCAATGGAAAGATCAATTTCTCGCTCAAGATCCAGAGAGGGGGCGCGACTTAAAACATTGATTAAACCGTGGACGGCGTTAGAACCATACAACGCACTTCCCGGGCCACGCACTACTTCAATTCCGCCAGCCTGTTCATAATTAACTTCAAACAAACCATTTACATTGGCAAAGCCCGCTGCACGTAATGGAATACCATCTTCCAGAAACAGAAATGACCCGGCACCAGCACCACCGGTTAACACTGGCGAACGAATAGACGTCAGATGCTCCTGACCATTACCACGCTGAATATTGACACCACTGACACGATTGACGATTTCGGTGATGTGATCCGGGCGCACCAGATCGATTTCTTCTTCTGAAATTCTGCCGGTATTACCTGCTAAATCCAAAATTGGTGTTCCCGAGCGAGTGCCGGTAACAACTAGCTCGTCCAGAGAGAAATCCTCTTCTTCCTGAGCATAAGCAGGTAAGGCGATATTCATACTGGCCAGGGCCATTAAAATCGGTAATTTGCGTAAGGTCGGCATAAGCTATGATTCCTAAGCGGTATGTTGTAAAAAGTTAACGCATTTTCTCATGTTGTCTTTTTACAACACATCAGAAAAATCCTTAATTGACGTTGAAAAACGTCCTATCATCCCCATCTAATGACCCAGATCAATTTTTTTCGAATGAGCCCATGGAATACAAAGACTATTACAAAATCCTTGGCGTAAGCCGGACAGCAACACCAGAGGAGATAAAAAAAGCCTATCGCACACTCGCGAGGAAGTATCACCCTGATGTCAGCAAAGAGGTGAATGCCGAAGAAAAGTTCAAAGAAGTCGGTGAGGCTTATGAGGTGCTACGCGATAAAGATAAGCGTGCACAATATGACCAGTTTGGTGGACAGTTCCGTCATGGTCAATCGTTTTCTCCACCTCCAGGCTGGGAAGAAAATGTCGGTGGCTTTGGTCAGGGCAATTTCAGCAGCTTTTTCGAAAACATGTTTGGTGGCATGGGCGGAATGGGCGGTGGTCAACAGGATAACTTTTTCGCCCGCGGCGAGGATGTAAACGCCAAAATTACTATTTCACTCGAAGATGCATTTAACGGTGCGAACAAGTCCATCCGCCGTCCAGCCGGTGCCACGCAAACAGGTACCGTTAACGTTAAGATCCCTGCCGGCATCGAACCGGGTAAAAAAATCCGTTTAAGCGGACAAGGTAAAGCTGGAATGAGTGGTAAACCGGGAGACCTATATCTGGAAATCCAGATTGCCCCACATTCGCTTTATCGGCTGGAAGGTAAGGATGTCTACCTCGATTTGCCAATTTCGCCATGGGAGGCAGCATTAGGTGCCAAAATTACCGCGCCAACTTTAGCTGGAAAAATCAGTCTGAATATCCCGGCGGGCACTCGAAGTGGTCAAAAAATGCGTTTGAAAGGTCGAGGGCTTCCTGCTAAAACGCCTGGTGATCAATTTGTTGTTTTACAGATAATGACACCTCCGGCCACAACTGCCGAGGCGAAAAAGTTTTATCAGCAAATGGCTGAAAAACTTCCGTTTAATCCAAGAGAGAACATTGAATAAGCATTTTGAGGTAGAGACAAAATGATAAAAAAACTGAAATCTGCTGTTGTCTGGTTGGCCGGTGTAACCCTTTTGACACAGGTGGCCGTCGCTGCCCTGCCATTTCCCTGGCTGGATGATGATAATCAAATGCCGACGCTAGCACCAATGCTGGATCAATCCAAACCAGCAGTAGTAAATATTGCCACACGGAGTGAAGTCAGAATTCAGGATAATCCATTATTAAATGATCCGTTTTTCCGACGTTTTTTTAATTTACCTCAACAACAGCAACCCCGTACTCGTCAAGCCCAAAGTCTGGGAAGTGGTGTTATTGTTAATGCTAAAGAAGGTCTGGTATTAACCAATAACCATGTGATTCAGCGTGCCGATGAAATCACCGTTTCCCTGCACGATGGCCGTACGTTTCAGGCTGAAGTAGTAGGCAGCGATCCCGCGACCGACGTGGCCGTGATTCGTATTCCACCCGAAAATCTTACCGCTCTGCCACTGGCGGATTCCGACAGACTGCGAGTAGGTGACTTTGTCGTCGCTATTGGTAACCCGTTCGGCCTGGGACAAACGGTGACATCCGGTATTGTCAGCGCCTTGGGACGGAGTGGTTTGGGGCTTGAAGGTTACGAAAACTTTATTCAAACGGACGCTTCCATCAATCCAGGTAATTCGGGTGGAGCATTAGTTAATCTACGGGGGGAATTAGTGGGTATTAACACCGCTATTTTTTCGCCAAATCAATCCGGTAATGTAGGGATCGGCTTTGCTATTCCGAGTAATCTTGTCAAACAGATTACTGATCAGTTACTGGAATATGGGGAGGTACGTCGTGCTTATCTGGGTGTGCAGATGCAGGACATTACCCCAGAACTCGCTCAGGCATTTGGTATTGAAGCCAATCGGGGCGGCGCCGTAGTAACCAATGTTATTAAAGATTCTGCTGCTGAAAAAGCCGGTTTAAAAGTGGGGGATGTGGTGACAGCCGTAGATGGTGTTTCGCTGTTAAACGCTGATAACCTGCGTAATACCATTGGTTTATTGATGGTGGGTCAGACAATTCAGCTGGACATCATCCGTGATGGCAAGGCTAAGACGTTGACGGCAAAAGTGACAGAAGTCCAGTCCAGGAAAATCCAAACTGGCGATGTACATCCAAAACTGCGTGGCGCCACCTTTGGTGATATCGAAGAAAGCTCACCTGCTTACGGCAGAGTTCAAGGCATTATGCTGTACTCGGTTGAACGAGGCAGCCCGGCCTGGGTCGCAGGTTTACGCAGTTATGACATTGTCACCTCGGTCAATCGTCAACCGGTTACTAACCTTGAGCAATTCAAACTACTGGTTTCTAATCAGTCAGAATTATTACTGAATATTGTCCGGGATAACCAGGCCATGTTCTTGTTGTTACGATAAGCGCTCGGGCGCGGAGCCCAGCTCCGCGCCATCAGCAAGATTGTTGAGCAGTTTCGAGAGGTGGCATTGGTTTACCGAAACCTATAAATCCTGTTGATATTCTGCTGTTCGATTCCGACCTGCAGCTTTTGCCAGGTAAAGTGCCTCATCCGCCTGTTTAATCAAGTCTGCGGCCTGTTTATCACCGGTAGGTACCATGCTGGCCACCCCACAACTTATTGTTACGTAATCTGCAACGCTACTGGTTTTATGCGCTAATGCCATGTCATAAATGTTTTGACGCATCCGTTCAGAAATATCTATTGCATCTTTAGGTCTGGTATTCGGTAACAATACGCAGAACTCCTCACCACCAAAACGAATGGCAACATCAGTTGCCCGAAGCAGACTCTGCTGCATCACATTTGCAACTGATTTTAAGCATTCATCGCCGGCTTGGTGACCATAGGTATCATTGAATTGTTTAAAAAAATCTATATCCGCAATGATGAGTGAAAAATGATTTTTATTGGCTAATGCAGCCGACCATTCTGTTTCCAGATGTTCTGCCAGATAACGTCGATTTGAAAGGCCAGTAAGATCATCTATTTCTACCAACTTTTCCAGTGCGGACTGAACTGTTTTATATTCCGTCATATCCCGCATGGTTTCGACTACTGCAATCAGATTGCCTTGAAAATCATAGATTGGGCCTGAATCAAAAGCGATATAAAGCCTTCGGTGTATACGGGGAAGATAACACCAGTTTTCTGCCTGATAGCCTTTGCCATAGGCTGAAGGCTCAGCATGGTAAACATACAGTTCATCGAGCTCATCAATACGATTTTGCACCAGCAGATCTGCCAGGCAAGGTCGTTTTTCGGAATAAAATGCCTGCCAGTGGCTATCGGTACCAATTACTTCCGAGGCTTTAATCCCGGTCAACCGTTCACAGGCTTTATTCCAGATAATCACTTTTCCCGTGTCATCAAGCACAAAGGTTGCTGTGACTAAATGCTCCATCAAATTAATGGCAAACTGCTGTTGCTGAAGACTATCCAAGATTATCCCTCCCCAGAAAAATCGTATTCCATACTATTCCGGCATATAAGTTACTTCTTTATACGGAATGTATTTTTCCTATACAAGCTTGGGAGAATATTCATGCAAAATAAAATTCAAACGTGTGCCCGCATCAAATACTTTCTGTTGGGTTAAAACTCTTTATCTCACAACACGTTTAAGTCCTTGAATCAGTAGCAGTACTATAGCCCCTGCAATAAGCCCCGTGCCTGCGTTAAACAGTTGGGGAAGGATAAAATCACCCACCGTATTTCCTACACTCAGGCTTTCCAGCCAATGATGCAGAAAAGCTAAACCATGCACTAAAATTCCACCACCAACCAGAAACATTGCCAGCATCCCAACGACGGATAAAAATTTCATAAATTTAGGAGCAAGCCATAAGATGCTCTGTCCCATTCCACGTTTAATTTTTGCGAACCAGTCTTTTCCTGCGCTGGAAATCAGGGCCAATCCGGCATCATCAAATTTGACAATTCCTGCGACTAAGCCGTAAACACCGATGGTCATTGCTAAAGCAATTAGTGAAACCACTATAGTTTGTGTCATTATCGGAGCGCCTTGAGCAACTCCTAATGAAATAACAATTATTTCTGCAGATAAAATAAAGTCTGTACGTATCGCCCCTTTGATTTTGCTCCTTTCGAATTCAGCAATATCAATTTCTGGTGTCGTCACAGCGTGTACTAATTCATTATGATGCGCGTCGTCTTCTGCCTCATCATTAATGTACTTGTGGGCCAACTTCTCAACGCCTTCAAAACAAAGATATAAACCTCCCAGCATCATTAGCGGGGTGACCAGCCATGGTAAAAAAGCGCTAATTGCTAAAGCTGCGGGCACCAGAATCAATTTATTTATCAAAGAGCCCTTAGCCACGGCCCAGACAACAGGTAATTCTCTACTGGCATCAATGCCACTTACCTGTTGAGCATTTAAGGCAAGATCATCGCCCAATACACCGGCTGTTTTCTTAGCCGCGACTTTTGTCATCAGCGTTACATCGTCAAGTAACGTGGCAATATCATCAATTAATGCAAGTAAACCAACACTGGCCATAACTTTCTCTCTAGGTAGTGAGTTACCTATGGATTATAGAGATTTTTGCTGATTGATTAGCAGATAATATTGCTATTTATAGTCCCATCTCACTGAGCCCAGGATAATCATCCGGACGTCGGCCCTGTGGCCAAACCAGTTTGCGTTCAGCTTCACTTATAGGCAGATCGTTAATGCTGGCATAACGGGTTTTCATCAACCCATTTTCATCAAACTCCCAGTTTTCATTACCATAAGAACGAAACCACTGCCCTTGTTCATCATGCCATTCATAAGCAAAGCGAACCGCAATCCGATTTTCGGTAAAAGCCCACAGCTCTTTTACCAATCGATACTCCATTTCGCGTTGCCATTTTTTCTGTAAAAAAGATTTTATCTGTTCACGTCCGACTGGAAATTCCGAACGATTTCGCCACTGACTATCGACGGTGTAAGCTAAAGCAACTTTTTCCGGATCACGACTATTCCAACCATCTTCAGCCATTCGAACCTTTTGTTTTGCTGTCTCGAGTGTAAACGGTGGAAATGGAGGTTTTTGTTCATTTTGTTGCATTGTTTCACTCCTAATTTGAGGTATACCGACTTGTCTACTTCAAGAATAGACAGATCAGTATACCTCTGTCAAACTTGCTGGAGTTTTTATGGGTATTCACTATGGATAAACGTCAGCAATTAATACACACCGCATTTAATCTGTTTTATCAAAATGGTATTCATGCTGTCGGGATTAATCAGATTCTGCAAACAGCCGGTATTGCGAAAAAAACTCTCTATCATCACTTTGCCAGTAAAGAAGAATTAATACAGGCAGTAGTCGAATATCGTGATGAAAATTTCTACAACTGGTTAGCATCGCGGCTTGAACAGGTAAAACCAGGCTATGATGGGCTTAATGAATTATTTGATGCTGTTGATGACTGGATGCATAACCGTGTCGATGTGCTAACAGATTTCCATGGTTGTTTTTTCATTAACACTTGTGCGGAATACAACGACACAAATCATCCTGTATATCTACAATGCCAAGAGCACAAAACCAGAGTTAACAGCTTAATTAAAAGACAGATTCGTGCCCTGGGAATTAGCGAGTCAGCCATTCAATATGTCACCGAATCAATTAGCCTGTTAAAAGAAGGGGCTATTGTGATGGCTCATGTCCAGGGTGATTTAACGGCAGCACAAAAGGCTAAAGCGATGACTTGGATTGTATTAGCAGCCTATATAAGCTGAATAGCGAGTTATGATAGAAAAAAGACCAATAATCATTATAAGCTCTGCTTTTTTCATAATATTTACCTACATTTACATAGCTTGAACCAAACTTACAAAGAAAAGACCTAATCTGCTTATCAGTTACACGGCTCTTTAAAGTGAGGTAAGCACAATGTCTAATTCAAAAATTACCAAAACATTCATTCTGCTGATGTTTTCATTATTCATCATCGGTTTTTCAGTAAATCAGGCCAGAGCCGATGTCAGAATAAATATCGGGCTTGGGTATCCAACCGGCTATGTGGAGCATCGCCATCATGGGTATATTGTGCAGCAGCATAATCCGCGATACAGCTATAACAGACATCACTATCAGCAACCGAAAAAATATTATTCAAAGTACAAACATCATCCGAAATCCTACCGTGGCCACGGAAAGCACCGTGATCATTATCGCTACGAATCCAGAGGAAATCATCGGAATTACGGACATCGGGAGCATCGCTATTATCGATAATTCACTGTTCACGTAGAACCAAGATATGGTTTTTGTTAAAAAAGAAAAGCCCCTTTCGGGGCTTTTCTTTTTTGGTTTAATTAGAAGCTGTAACGCACATTAGCAGCTACGCTACGACGTTCGCCGTAACCACAATCGAAACCTTCTCCACGACACCAGGAAATAAATTCTTCATCGGTCAGGTTTTTTGCATCAACAGTGAAGTCCCAGTCACCTACGGCATAACCTATCATGGCGTCATATAGCGTTTCAGAAGGAATCTCCGGAGCACCTCCGCCTCCTACAACATCACCAATATAGCGAATGCCCGCACCAACACGCCAATGATTACCCAGGTAGAGTTTATTCCACCATGAACCAGTTTTCTCAGCCAAAGCAGACAGTCGGTCTCCGGTATTATCATTTTTTGCGTTTAAGTCGGTATAAGCAAATTGAGTTTCGAAGTTCTGCCAGCGTTTGTTAATTTGCAGTTCCCAGCCATCAATCACTGACCCAACCTGTTCAACACCACCAGGTGTC
>TARA_R110001599_G_scaffold253577_1_pt1 | contig 10554 bp, 19 predicted proteins | sample TARA_R110001599 | Tara Oceans TARA_R110001599 (sample SAMEA4398360) | marine metagenome | biome: Polar Biome; feature: [MES] marine water layer (ENVO:01000295) within the mesopelagic zone...; material: water (ENVO:00002006), including particulate matter (ENVO:01000060) such... | reverse complement strand
CTCTTATCTGGCCGCTGGCCGCTACCGGTTATACCTTCGCTCCATAAGCATTGAAACGTCCTGCACTCTTGAGGTCGAGTATCGTATATGCCACATCCTTTGTTACATACATTCGGACATAGCGTCTTAATCGGCTTCTTAAGAGTGGGGATCTCAAGTACTTCGCAGCACACAGTACAATCACCGCAGCTGCGAAGACTCAAGCTAAATCCCTATCCTGGGGACTCCCAAGATTAAATGCCGCGAATATGTCAGACGTCACCCTTAGCGATATCGCCTGCCTAGCAGTTTTTGAAGAAAGATTAACCTGCTGAACAGAAAAATCTTCCAATGCTAGTTCTACGATACCCTTGATCTTATCCTTCAGTAACTTATCAGCATTCATATCTTGTGCCTCCACCTTCTTATACTATAATATTAGAGTGTAAGAAGATTATGTTCAGATGTTTAACTTACAGCTTAAGAGTTCCATTTTCGGTCTGTACTTCTACATTCCATGACGAAAGACTAGGACTCGTATTGATTAGATTCTGTACCGGCACACTGACAGTCGCGGTAAGAGTTGTAAACCCACGCTTATGATCGTACTTCTCTGTTGCGCTATCGATTAGATCAAGGTCGTAGAAGTTTTCGTTAATAACCCCAGTCAAGTACTCTGCGAAACCAGATTCATTCCCTCGCTCATATGCCTCAAGATGATCTTCGCTACGAAGAGTGTCAAGTACCAAATTTCCAGTGTACGTATCTTGAGCACGAAGTCCGCGGGTCGCAATAAGCTCAGAGAATTGTTCTACAACATCTGTTTCAGACAAAGCAGTTTCAATTTCTGACTCGTTGTGAATGAATACATCTGTACCATCCTCATACGTCAGTGTGGCCATGGCATCACTCGCCAGATTAAGATTAGTGAGCTTCTCGATAGTGTTAGTCATTTTTGGTTTTTCCTTAGTTTTCTTTATGCCGATTTAGCATTTTTAATACTATAGTTAAATCCCACAATTTACAGCTTAATTTAAACAGTATTGCAAATATCTTTCATCAACAAAAGCGGTCAACTGGACCTCGTCTCCTTCAGACTTACTGTCGGAAAAATTATTATTTGAAACATGAATGAACAGGGGAGATAGAGATAATTCACCCTCGACTAGAGGCTGTACTTCAACCATAGTAAAATCTTCATTTTGTGAATCAACGACGCCATGTAGCATACATAACATTAAAACTAATTCTTTCAATCTAGGGCCTCCTTAGGCTCTTCTGGATACTTTATGAGCTCATATATGTTTCCCCAAGGATCACGTTTATACATTGATCTGGACCCATCTCTATGGACTTTCCCTCCAACGAGATCATCTTGTCTAAAGGCAAGGTGAGGTGGGTGCTGGGACTTGGTAACAAACGCCACCTTAACATTTTCAAACTGGACCATTCCCCAGGTATCGTCGACGTATAAAGATTCGGCACCGTGATATGTCGTATACCACTCAACGGCTCCCGCTATGTCATCAACCTGTATCGCGATGTGGTCAATCTTCATGCTTTTCTGTGGCTCTTATAAGTCCATCTTCAATCATTGCTGCCGCGGTGCGACCGAACCAGCCCTGCAGCTTCCAAGCCTGACCATTGTCGACAAGCAATTGCCATGCCTGTAGATACTCTTTATCGCTCTTCGCAGGTACGATGCCCTCAGCTATATTAATGGCCTGTATTGATGTCATCATGAATTATTACCTCTTTAAGAGCGAGAGTTGTTGAATGGTCTGTATAAACTAATGGGGGTGCTTATTTTGTGAGCCAATTTGTAACGTCTAATAACGCTTCTAACGCTTCTGGATCGCTCATTCTGTGACAGCTACCAACTCTTATTCTCTTTAAATCGTTTTCTTGTACCAAGATATCAGAGTCTTCAGGCAAGACAATAACATCATTATCTGAATGTAGTATCATAGTCTTCTTAGAGTCTACTCGGATGTTCCATTCAGCAATCTGTGTTGTGCTCAGATAATTCTGCCATCCTGGAGCTATCAAGACAAGAGGAGCACCGCGGGTGCTTATACACATTCCAACAGCTCCTCCGCGACTTGAGCCGATTACGATGTCTGGCTTCTCTTTATCGACTATATCTTGTGCAATCCGGATCGATTCATCGAAACTTTCTCGTGGTAGAGCAGGATTAAATACTGTATATCCCGCTTTCTTCAATGATGTGGCTTTGCTGCCACCAGGCTTAGACTCTAAACCATGTAAAAAAAGTGCTTTCACATTATCTCCGCAAAAAACTCAGTCGAAGTCCGACTACATTATTATTATATAACATCTGAGGCGATTTTGCACAAATGTCAGAAAATAACTTACTATTTTACATTATCAATTAACATACCAGGATGCCAATGACCTTCTTCTATTCGCTGGACATGCTCTAAAGAGATGATGTAAAAGTTACCGTCATGTCCTAGTACGTCTGCTTTTTTTGATATTTCGTTTACTGCAAGTAGAAGCCCATGAGCCCATGACCAGACGCCGCAATACTCACTCTTTGGTGGCGCATCTTTAGCGAAGCATACAAAGTCACCTACTTTCATAGACTCCCCGTACAAGGTAAGATATTAACCGTTAGCTGGTCTATTTCTTCAAGGGATTCTAGGATTGTTATTTTTCCTGGGTATCTTGAACATATGTCTCTCATCTTCCACTTTGCGACGTCGGTCCAGTATCCCTTAACTTCAAGATAGATATCATAGTCTGGTAAATAGAAGTCAGGTATATAATTCTTCAGTCGTAATCGCCTATTTCTATATTCTAGCTTCATATTAGGATCTCTTACCCACTCAATTTTAAGATCATCAAGCTTTGTTGCACATGCGACCTCCCAACTGCTATCCATCGAAACTATAGAACCATCCGATTTCGTGAAATCAGATCTCTTACTCCATAACACGGATTTCTTTCTTGTAGAGCGTCGTTTTCTTTTTGCCATAAATCTAAGTATGGCGCACAGTCAGTCCTCTGTCAACCAATCTTCATACACTTCCATAACAGACATATTGCAAAGTAGCACAGTGACCACTGCTGGAGCTGTTATATTACACGCGGACAACACTAATAAGGGGTGATCGATGACGGAGTGATCGTTAACCATCTCGTATGCAAGGCTACGACTCGAAGCGCTGAACTTTACCACTGATGCAGCCTCAATCATCAGCGCTTTCTTTTGGTTTATATTCCACATTGGCGACTATGAAAGTAATACCACCAGCTATGATTGATATACATAAAATAACATCGCCGATTACTTTTAGTAGCCCCACGTCTTCCATGTCTATTCCTCCACGTTAACCTATAAGAATATAGTAACGAATGCTCAGGCTATTTACAGATATCTCAGTTGCCCTGGCTGCATATTCCATCAAGTATCTCCATTAAGCTGTTGTACATGTCGACGGGATTGCTCGTTAGGTTAAAGTACTGGCCATCACAGTTGTCTGCGATTTCATCCCAGTCCCAGTCTTCATTCGTGGAGAACGTATAGACTTTTGACTTTGGTGTCGCTTGACACGCAGTTATAACACCCCTAGCGGTTATTTGGGGTATCAGATAGCTTTGCTCAATCTCGTCAGTGAATACTATTATAACTCTTTCTGCTCCAAGACGCCAGTCTAAGTTAAATTCTGTAATTTCGGGTATAGAACCCACACCATCATGCCAGTGAGCTAATAGAAGGTCAATTGGGGCATTAAAAGAAATATTCTGTAATGCAAGATAAATGGCATCAAGTAACATTTCTGCACCGGTGTCCATCCCCGCGCTTCCTAATGAAGCGAATTTATTTAAGAAAATTTCAAAGGGTGAAATATCTGATATTAGCTGAAGATTTTCGTCAGCTGGGTGCCCGATTTTTCTAGGACCAACAATCAGCCCCCATCTAATGGCATCTTGTGCAGCGTAGTTTGCAGCGAATTGATTTAAAGCCACTAATACAGCATTAATTTCCTGGTCCATAGAGCCAGACCAGTCTACTATAAAAAGTATATCTGTATCAGGTATTTCTTCACCCCAATCAACTATGCCGTCACAGTCGTTATCGGCTCCATCGCAAATCTCTTCTTGCGGAACAACTTCATCAATACAATAGCCCGGTGTAAAAACACCTTGATTGTTATCAGATCCCCAAACTCCTAAACTGCATGTCATTATTCCGGGGAGACAAACTCCTGTCCCCACCGTCCCAGGTGGGCCAGTGTAACATTGAGAGATTAAATTTTCATCAATCTCCTGGTTACAATTATCATCAAAATTGTTACATTCTTCTTGAGTTAAAGTGATACCAGTTAATGAATCACATGCCGGATCTGATCCTACTGGAACAGATACCCAATGACAAATAGAATAACATTCTGTCATAGTGAACTGCTGACAGTTCTCATCTACACAAGCACATGTCTTAAACCCTTGTCCACATAATAGCGGAGGCTCAGCACAAGGTGTCAATACACCGATGTCAGCCAATGTACATAAGCATTCAAGATCCTCATCGACTTGCTGATTACAATTGTTATCTAGACCGTCGCATATCTCTAATGATGGTTGGGTTGCTGTGCATCCCTGCCAAAGTCCGTTTGAACAAATTTCTACGCCGGCTCCACAATCAGAGCTGCATGCTTGAACTAAATCTTCATCAGTGTTACCGTCACAATTATCATCAACACCGTTACACACTTCCTGCGGAGTGATACCACAGAGTCCACACGCGTTGAGCTGAAATTCATCAACTTCTCCGTCACAGTCATTGTCTACGTTGTCGCAGATTTCCTCAGATGGATCTGGACCGAAGCAGATTTCACCACCGCCAACACATATTGATATGCCGGAACCGCATTCTGTTTGACAGTCCAATACTCCTATGTCTTCGTCTATCGCGCTGTCGCAGTCATTGTCTACACCATCACAGACTTCTGTAGTACAACCTTGACATGGTGAATAATGCAAGTGCCCCTTATCACATATGACTTGCTGCTTTCCAATGGCTCCATCCGGTAACTCGCAGTATTGCCAGCCATAGTCTAGATCTGTAGCTGGCGGACACTCATACGCTTGAAAGCAGTCACTCTCTAGAATTATTTCAGGTGGAGGACAATCAGCATCTACGCTATAGACACAGGGCGTTTGATCATCTTTGCACACATCAATGATAACTTCTTTTGAATATACTGTGGGATCCCCAAATATAGGAGGGCAAAACCAGACTTGATTTTGGCAACACTGGGGTTGACAGCTGCACCAGTCGGTGTGCGTGGAGTCTACAACATTCAGACACTGGTCAACTTCAGCGTCGACAACATCTATTTCTATGATGTACACATCTTCCGAGACTGTGGAGTCACTAGATGTTATTATGCCAACTCTTCCATCTACTTCTTCGGATTGTATCGCGTCTACACATCCTGAAGCTGCTGCCATCACCATGATAAAGATGAGGGCGGCAGTATTTTGACCCGTCCTCATATTTCTAAGTATGATAAAACTAGATGTAAGTGTTAAAACTTTTTACATTTGATCTAATAGCTTATTGTAGTGAGTGTATATTTTGTTCTTTCTATTAAGAACTTTTTTATAATATGATCTGCCAGAAGGTAATAGATCCGGCTTACACCTAAACCCTGCATAGTAACCGCAGAGTCCTGTTGAGACCACCCCGCGACCGTATTTGTGTATCCACCATCCCAGTACTTCCGCGCCCACTGTGACACTTGTCTGTGGCTTCTTTAATTGTTCACATGTGTACTTTTTACCAGCTGTTGCTTTGCCCCCAGTGTACTTCGGCATAACTTGTGTTAAGCCGCATGCGGGAGCAGAACTGACAGCATCTGATCTCCAATTCGACTCTACCGTTATCAGTCCCATTAGCAAGAAAGGATCTAGATCATTTTCATGAGCCTCTTTAATAACATGTGGCAAAATTTCGCATATGCTTTCCTGTCTTTTTTTGCTAAGGTAAAATGACGGATCAGCAAACACCGCGCATAGCACGGAAACCATAATAGTATCAAGCATCGTTATATTCTCCATCCTCTGTATAATCGTCACTATATGAAATGGTAGGAATCAGATGCTCGCCCCGCTTTTCAAAATAAATCTTAGCAAAGGCATATGCAGCGTCGTTAGGCTCTTCGCTGCGAAGCTGGCTCCAATCATCTTTTTGTTCTCTCATAGCAAGCAAAAGAGATATTGCACAAAACGTATGATATACTTCTTCGTTATGGTTGACACACGCTACAACAGCTGGAGGCGCACCATATATTTTAAAGCAATTGATTATAAACTCTCTCACCCATGGGTCATTCTCGTACATCGTAGTAAGGGTTGGTTCAACATTTTTCAAACTGAATCTTTCAAGTTAGCGTTACAACAGATTTATCCTTGCATCAACCAACGTATATATGTAATTTCTTGTCGCTTTATCCTCAACCAAGCATATTAGCTTAGCACGTAGTAAATCATATTTCAACTTCTTGCGTTGTTCAGAGATATTTTTAGGATCAGGATCAGACAAAGGTCTGTCTATTATCATACGTCCTACAACCTGCTGCACTTCTGGATTAGCTAGTGCCGTCTTTAATTTATTCAGCTGATCGAGTGACTCTTTGCTTACCTCAACACCCCTATCTGCTGATTTGAAAATAAGATAAATTGTAATCGCTACTAGAAAAAAACAAGACGATATATAAAAAAAACCCATGTCTACCTCACATACTTAAATCCATGAATGGTTAAATATATACTAGACTAGCTTATTTGACTATTGGCTCTTGACGCTGTCAGGGATGCAGTTAGGGCACTCGAGATGAACGGGACCATCATCATAGATAGCTATTTTCCAATCTAAAGATGTTTTGTCGTTTCGATCAAAGTCAATTCCGCATGCCCCACATTTCTTAGGCATTTTAGATAACTTATCTCCAACAGCTGCCATAGCTTTTTTCGCTTCTTTCTTCTGCTTCTTTTCAGCAGTCCTCTTTATACTTCTACTTGTCGCCATTGTTTTTTTTCTCCTCTAAAGTGCCAGCCAGAATATCCATTAAAGGACAAACAACACCCCAGCTTTTATTCTGGTTCATCATATGATGATTCCAGTGCCACCTTACGTATTTCTTCCCAAACGAAGGATACCGATGAACTATGTTATGAATAATAGTAAACAGTACGGCGTATGTACAGATAGAAAAGTATAAAAGCGGAGATATGAAGTACATAGGTACATGAGCAAAGGCAAGAAACGTAAGGCCGATTATTTCATTGTAAGAAAATCTGTTATCCCTGAAGTCATCTCGCTTAGCGATACGATGGTGCACTCTTAGATGGAATGCGAAAATACTTGACTTCTTTTTTCCAAGGCCATGAAAAACATAGCGATGAAAGATGTGTTCAAAAAAACAACCGTACAAGAAACCCAACAGCAACCAGAACATCCTTATCCTCCGCTATGATTATAACTATGGCTCTTGCCGTAGTTTCACAGATATGATACCGAGGAAGATCAGACACAATACGGAAAGCGGTACAGCGGAATTTCTTCCTGTAGAACTGCAGCCGGCGCTTTTAGAAGGGTCTGATACATTCGAATCGCCATACTGGGGATCTGCTTCTCCAGTGTCGGAATTAAATGCATTCTCATACTCTTCCTCTATACCTGTATCAACCTCAGGTTCTGTCTCTTCATGCTCCTCATCAGGTTCTTGATCAGCAACTGGCTCCCAATAGGGTTGTCCAATCGTTACACCCTGAAGAGAGATACCAAGCTCGTGACGGAATGGATCATACCATCCTGTGTCAAAGTTTCCTATAAAATTAAAGCTGTCCATCGTGAACTGCTCTCCTTTAGCAACCTGGATCGCCAAGAAGTATTCATGATAAGCAGATTGTGTTTCACGTTCACCGAGATTTAAATACATGTCCCATGCCATTAAGTCAGCTCGGCCATCGACGAACATGTCCCATTCGTATAGTGTAACCTCGTATTGGGTTCTAACGCTATACTCTGTAGAGAGATATCCTTTTACCTGCACGCTCCCTTCGAGCTTTACAGTTCCCTCTTCATCCAGCTGGTATTGACCATGTGACATGGCGGCGCCTTCAGATGTACCACCAATTCCATATGCATTCTGGAATGTTACCTGCCCATACGCATCGATGCCATAACTTTCAAATGGTACAGACCAATCCCAGCGAAATGCGCCTTGCTCACGCTCTACGTCTGTCATTGCCTCAACTGTTAAAACTGGATGCTCACCCCAATCTGACCACTCATCTGCCCAAAGTTTACATTGCGCTCCGCGCGCCCAATCCCATGGTGCATAGTAGCAGTCGTGTCCGGGAGTAGCACGCGTCTTGACCACGGCAACATAAAAATCTGTACCTCTGTCAATCGACGACTGGAACCAAAAAAACTCCACGATGGCGTCAATCGTATTGTCATGAGTATCGGAATTACCAACGTAAAGTGTATTTCCCTCAAAGAATGCGTACGGAAACGTGCCTTCACTGTCAGCGATCGGTTCAAATCCATTGAACGTTACATCCCAGTCTCCTTCAAGGATTGTTGCACCTGTATATGTTGTTTCGCTAGAGCTTAAATCTTCTGCATACGTCGGGTTTATAAAAGTGAGTCCAAGTAGGACTCCTATAAAAAATGATTTCACTATTTCTCCTGTAGTTCACAACTAATTGTAGGGGTTTCTTTCTTTTCGTATTTGACAATATAGATTTTTTTTCCAATCTCTACCTCACAAGGAATTGCTTCGATAGGTACTACTGCCAAAGAGGGCCCTCCGTTACCAGGAGGGTTAGTTTGAAACTCTACAGTTGTAAGAAATGTATCGAAAGATAAGATTGTACCGATTAGTACGAATGACGTCATACCCTCTCCTAGACTAATTTAGATTGTAATTGTATATTTAGTATATAGCTTTATATAAGCGTTTTCAAGGAGAAAGACATGGCAAGAAGAACAGTCGCAGGCCCACAGTCAGTTAGAGAGAATAAGCTAGAAGACCGCGATGCTGACACTACGATTACTGTAGAAAACAGTGCCGATGAAGATAAGATTCGCTTCCGCACTGCTGGTACAGAACGATTAGTAATAAATACTAACGGTGGGGTTGCGTTTGGAAATGGGTCAACGGCAGGTGTCCCAAACTCTTGGAACTTTTTCAACTTTAAGGGCGGGGGCGTCAGGGTGGAGGCTAACAATTTTTATTGTGACAATGACCGCGGTGTACTTTGGGGAGACAGTTCAGTAAGTGTAAAGGGAAACGCAACTGCTGGTGCTGAATCACTTACCGTAAGAGCGAACTACACCGCGTTTATACATGTAGATGGTGTCAATAACGCTGTTGGCATAGGTACAACAAATCCGACCGCACTTCTTCATGTGGAAGGAAATGCCATCCTTGCTGGCAGCCAAAAAGTAAAGGTAAGAGATGTTAACGCGACGTCAGCAGTCGCTACTAGTGACTACTGTATACGATGTGTACAAACAGGCGCGATTACGCTAACTCTTCCATCAAAAACTAATAATTCAGGGCATGTCTTAATATTCAAAGATGTGCTTGGAAATGCCGGTGCTAATAACGTAACAATTGCAGCAGCTACCGGTGATACTATCGATGGGTCCGGGACATACGTAATTAGTCATAACAAAGAAGGCTTGAATCTTATCTGTGATGGAATTAACGGATGGATGATTACTTCTAGAATTAAACCATAGGATCCAGTAGTAGCTAAGCTGCGGATTCTTGCTTAGACAAAAAGTCTCGCTGGTATTTGATAAGAGCAAGCTCTTTCTGCTTGCATTCTAACACAACGTCAACAGACTCGCCAAAGTTCTCAAAGGGAGTGTAATACCAGTCCGAGTGTGCAACACGGCTTACTGTTGGATCTTCATAGTTTTTACGACTATTGGAATGGTGACACTGCTGCTTTGCATTCCTAGCATCCCACGTTTGGCGCGCCATATAAAAAGCTTCTTGGTAATCTACGTCTTGTGGGCCAAGCTCATGATGGTGTGAATCGAACACAACAGGGACACCAGTATGTTTGGAGACACCTTCAACCAGCATCTTGGTAGAATATAGGTTGGGCTTATCGTCATTCTCTACAGTGAGCCGGGCTTGAGTAGATGGATTAAGACGCTTGAAGTTAGCGCAAAAACGAGCTAACGCTTTATCATGCTCGCCGTACGCACCACCGACATGAATGTTAATCTTAGACATGGGTGAAGTAGGTAAACCCATGAGATCCATCTGTGCAGAGTGATCGTCGAGTTCCTTGATGGTCTTGGTAACCACTCCATCGCTTGGAGATGCTAAGACATTAAACGGACCCGGATGAAAACTAAGACGCTGACCACCTGACATGGCAATCTCGCCAGCTTCCGCCATAGTATCTGCAATTTGATCGATATCTGGCATATCGAACATATCATATTCTGAAAACCAGGGAAATAAGCAGGATGTCATACGATACACTTTAATACCGTTAGCATTATTCCATTCGATA
>TARA_R110001599_G_scaffold264836_1_pt1 | contig 10558 bp, 9 predicted proteins | sample TARA_R110001599 | Tara Oceans TARA_R110001599 (sample SAMEA4398360) | marine metagenome | biome: Polar Biome; feature: [MES] marine water layer (ENVO:01000295) within the mesopelagic zone...; material: water (ENVO:00002006), including particulate matter (ENVO:01000060) such as...... | reverse complement strand
AGGCTTTCGGCACGCGCGCTGTGCACCAGGGTGGCGCCTTTTTCCAGGGCCGCAGGAATAGTCGTGACCAGCATGGATTGCTTGGCGTTGGTCGGGCAGCCGGTCCCACAATAGCCCAGGTTCCAGCAGCCACGGACGTTGCGCGGAATGACCTTCCAGTGATAACCGAGCTTTTCGCAGCCCAGACGAATGATGTCGTTATTGGCGTTGGCTGGCACGGCCCAGGGTGCGACACCCAGGCGCTCCTCCATACGCGCGTACCAGGGCGCCATGCTTTGGCTATCGAGCCCCTTTACGTTGTGCTCTTTGGCCCAGTGCGCCAGCGTTGGTTCTGGCGTGCGGAAGCTGCTGGTCCAGTTGACCGTAGTGGTGCCGCCCACTGTACGGCCCTGCAGAATGCCGATACCACCGTCGGCCGTGGCTCTGGCCAGGCCTTCCTGATAGAGGTCGGCGTAGGCTTTGGCCTCATCGTTTTTGAAGTCGCTGGAAGTTTTTAACGAACCTTCTTCGACCAGCAACACCTTGAACCCGTTCTGGGCCAGGATCTCAGCGCTGGTGCCACCGCCCGCGCCGGTGCCGATGATAATCACATCAGCTTCAAGTGTGGTTTCGTTCTCAAGCGTGGCGGCATCGATTACCTGCCAGCCGCGTGCAACACCTTGCAGAAATAAATCAGGTACAGGCATGTGTTTCCCCTGGAATCGGTTCTGAATCAGATGACGGGTGGGCCGGGATAGCCGGTCGTTGCCCATGATTGCGGCAGGGCGTACCAGGACATCTGCAATAGCTGCGTCAGGGTCTTTTGCCCCTGACGCAGCATGTCAAAACGGCTATCGCGCCAGCGCAGTAGAAATGCCTCAATCTGGTCGGGGCTGGCCTTGGCCATGTCACCCCATACACCGGTCAGGGGGCCGCGTGTGACGGGCATGCTCAGTAGGCCGAGCAGGTCCAGTATGCTTTTCTGGACAAAGGGAGAAGTTCGCTCCAGCGTCCAGTCCAGCTGTGCGCTTGCCTTGGCAATGGCGTCGGACGATTCAGCGAAGGCCGGGTGGGGGCCAATGATGGCTGGGTACAAAGCCGCCAGCAGTGGCAGGTCGGATTCGCGTAGTACCTCGAATTGCGGCGCAGCATGCTCGGAGGTGCAGCCGGTAAGGCTGGCAGTCAGGCCGACGGTGCTCAGGGCCAGGCTGGCGCCCAGCCCCAGTTTCAAGAGGCTGCGTCGGCCTAGCTGTGGATTCAGATTAGGGTCCATATAGTCCTGCTCTTTGTTTTTATTCTGGCCGAGCGCATTGAGCACGCCGGCTGTTTCTATCGTGCGTCCTGCTCAACGCAGGAACAGTTTGTACACCATATTCAGTAGTTTGCCGCCGTAGGGCGGGTAGATCGGCCGAGAGCCATTGAAGCGCTGTTTGATATAAACGCTCTTGGCTTTGCTCATGGTCAGAAAGCCCTCGTGGCCGTGGTAATGGCCCATGCCGGAGGCGCCAATGCCGCCGAAGGGCATGTCGTCCTGCGCGACATGAAAGATGGTGTCGTTGATGCACATACCGCCAGCGTGGGTCTGCTCCATCATGCGCTGCTGCTCGGCCTTGTCGTAGCCGAAGTAGTAGAGCGCCAGTGGGCGCGGTCGGTCGGCGATATAGTCGAGTGCTTCTTGTAGGCTGTCGTAGGGCACGATCGGCAACAAGGGACCAAAAATCTCATCCTGCATCAATGTCATGTCGTCGCTGACGTTGAGGATCAGCGTGGGTGGCAGGATACGACTGTCACTCAAATCTTCGTTGGCAGGGTTGATCGGCAAGAGGCGCGCGCCTTTGGCCTCCGCATCCTGCAGGTAGCCTTGCAGACGCAGATATTGGCGCGGGTTGATGACCTGGGTGTAATCCGGATTGTTAAGTAGCTTGGGATACATTTTTGCGAGTTGGGTGCTCAGGGCCTCTACCAGGCCTTCGACGCGCGCGCGCGGGCATAGAATATAGTCTGGCGCCACGCAGGTCTGACCAGCATTCATCCCCTTGCCGAAGGCGATACGCTCGGCGGCATCCGTCAGCGGCACATCGGCGGAAATGATGGCTGGGGATTTACCACCCAATTCCAGGGTGACGGGGGTAAGGTTGGCCGCGGCGGCGCGCATGACATGCCGGCCGATGCTGGTAGCGCCGGTGAACAGCAGATGATCAAAGGCCATCTGCGAGAAGGCCATACCGACTTCAGCTTCGCCGGTAACGACCGCGACCTGATCCTCCTTGAATACCTCAGCGAGTACCTTGCCCAGCAACTCGGCGGTAGCCGGGGTCGACTCGCTCATCTTGATCAGCGCGCGATTCCCGGCGGCAACGGCGGTCACCAACGGACCTATGGCGAGAAAGAGAGGGTAGTTCCACGGCACTATGATGCCGATCACCCCCAGCGGCTGATATACCACCTGCGCTTTGCCCGGTTGAAAGGCCATACCAACCTTGCGCTTGGAGGGCTTCATCCAGCCGCGAATGTGTTTGCAGGCGTACTTGATACCTTCTACTGCTGGCAGAATTTCAGCGAGTTTGGTTTCGTCGGCAGAGCGTCGACCGAAGTCGGCGTTGATCGCGCTAATCAGCGCGTCCTGGTGCTTTAGCAGGGCGGATTTTAATGCGTTGAGTTGCTGTATGCGGCTATCGGCATCCGGCATGGGAGCCGCTCGATAAGCTGCGCGTTGCTGCGCAAATAGCTCATGCATGCGGTCAATGGAGTGCTGCTGGTCCTGCATGTAAGCAATATCGGCTACCATGGGTGCCTCCGCAAAAGGGCTGGCTCTCGATCGTCAGCTCTTGTTGTTTGTGGGTTGCTTGGATGAGTGCGCTTTCTATATTGCGCTGGTCCATTAAAGCGTCTTGCTGTAACGCGTCAGGTATTTTTAGAGTATTTGCTCTAAACTGTCAAATTCATCTACCAAACGGTATTCAGGCATGAAAACCCGCGACCGCATCCTTCAGGCTAGCCTGCATCTCTTCAACGAGCAGGGTGAGCGCGCTGTTACCACCAATCACATCGCTGCGCATCTGGGCATGTCGCCGGGCAATCTGTATTACCACTTCCGTAACAAGCAGCAGATTATCGCCGAGCTGGTGGCTGCATATGAGGCGAATGTGGAGGGTTATCTGCAGGTGCCGCAGGGGCGGCCGCTCGATTTGCAGGACAAGGCAAATTATCTGGAATCGATCAGTCAGGGACTATGGCAGTACCGTTTTCTGCTGCGTGATCTAGAGCATTTGGTCTCCGCCGATCCTGACATGGCTGAGCGCTATCGGCAGTTCTCCCGGCGTTGCCTGCATAGTGGACAGGCGATCTATCAGGGGCTGATTGATGCAGGCGTTCTCTGTGCCCGGCGCGCCAACCCAGAAGTATTGGCGCTGAATTCCTGGTTGCTGATGAACAGTTGGGTAAGCTTCCTGTGCACTACGGTGCTGGAGGCCGATCAGACCGAGCTGACGCCCGCTATGTTGCGTCGCGGCGTATATCAGGTGCTGGCGCAGGAAATGGGTCTGCTGACCGAGCAGGCAAGGCCGGCGGTTGAGGCGTTGTTGGCTGAATATTATCTGCCGCTGGAAGGTGTGACTGCGAGCTGAGCCGCCAGCCACTGTGGAATCCGGCGTTCGAGATAATAGCTCGGCTGCCATGGCAGGCCTTCGATAAAGCCCACGTGACCGCCACTCTGATGTAATTCGAATTCAGTGCTGGCGGACAGCTCGCTGGTTTGCGGCAGGCTGTGCGGGTAAACAAAAGGATCGTTCTGCGCCTGAATGATCAGTGTCGGGGTGGCAATAGTACCGAGGAAGTAGCGGCTGCTGCACTGGCGATAATAGTCCTGAGCGCTGTCATAGCCATGCAGAGGCGCGGTAACCCGCCCATCAAAATCCCAGAAACTGTCCATGCCCTCAAGCGAGCCCAACGCATCAAGTCGTGCGTATTCGGCGTCTTTGCCCTGATGCTGAAATAGGCGTTTTTTGTTGGCAACGTAGGCCAGCATGTCGCGCATGAAGCGGCTTTGATAGACGCGCGAGAAGCCAACCTGCAGGCGATCGGCGCATTGATCCAGCCGGAAGGGAACCGAGACGGCGACCGCCGCTGTCAGTCGCGACTCGGCGCCGGATTCGCCCAGATACTTAAGCAAGACGTTGCCGCCCAGCGAGTAACCCGCAGCGACCAATGGCTGATCAGGGTTAAGCTCGCGAACGTAGCCGATGACCTCGGCCAGATCGTCGCTGGCACCAGAGTGGTAGGCGCGCGCGCTGTGGTTGGGCTCGCCGGAGCAGCCGCGCCAGTTGACCGCCACGCTGCGCCAGCCGATGGCAGCCAGTGCCCGCTGCTGGCCGAGAATATACAGCGATGCAGAGCTGCCGGTGAGGCCATGCAAGAGAATGGCGATAGGCGCTGGCGGCTGTGCGCTGCCGTACCAGTCGAGGTCCAGATAGTCGCCGTCGCTCAGCGTCATGCGCACCCGCTGGCGTTCCAGGCTGGGCGGCCTGCGCAGCAGGGGGCCGAACAGCGTCTGCAGATGACCGCCCGGCAGCCAGTGAGCGGGGCGATACAGGCTCACGCCTGGCGGCGCCAGAGGCTATACCAGACTTGCCCGGCGCGCTTGTCGCGATGCAGTTGCCAGTTGCTCGGCAGGCTCAGGCGGCTGGGCGAGTTTTCGCTTTCGACGTAGATAAGCGCGTCGTCGGTCAGCCAGGCATTGGCCTCCAGCGCCGTGCAGGCGGGCTCGAGTAAATCCTGATGAAAGGGAGGGTCGAGAAAAACGATGTTGTAGGCCTCAGCGGGTGGTGTGCCGAGCAGCGCCAACACATTTTCCTGTCGGACCTCTGCCTTGGTACATTGCAGCGTGGCTAGATGCTCACGCAGTGAGGCGACCGCGTCGCGGCTCAGATCGACCGCCAGGGCCCAACTTGCGCCGCGTGATAGCGCCTCCAGCGTCAGTGCGCCGCTGCCGGTAAAGGGATCAAAGCAGCGAGCGCCCTGAATATCGCTGCTAAGCCAGTTGAACAGGGTTTCGCGTACCCGGTCTGCGGTGGGCCGCAGGCCGGGTTGCTCGGTAAAACTGAAGCGCCGGCTGCCCCACTCGCCGCCAATGATGCGCAGTTGTCCAATCTTGGCTTTAGGCTGCTTCATGGTTTGGTCTCCGCTGGCTTGGTTGCGTCGTTTTCGCTTGCTGTCTCGGTTGCTTCAGGCGCACTTTCGCCGCTGGTTGCGTCCTCTTCTGGCTGTGGCGGGCCGACGGTGATGGTAACGCGATGGGCCGGGTCCAGATGCGCTGCAAAGGCAGCCTGAATTTGCTCGACCGTTAGCGCCTGAACCTGATCGAGGAACAACTGCATATTGTTCAGCGGCAGATTATAGAAGCCGATTGCGGCCAATTGGCTGACGATCGCGCTGTTGCTGGCGGTACTCAACGGAAACTCGCCCAGAATCTGCTGCTTGGCGCGTACCAGTTCAGCTTCGGTTGGTCCCTTGGCGATAAAGTCATCCAGGGTGCTATTGACCACTTCCAGCGCCAGTTCAGTCTGGTCGCTACGTGTCTGTAAGCTGATGCTGAAAGGACCGGGCGCCTGCATGGGGGTAAAACCACTACTGACGGAGTAGGCCAGGCCGCGCTTTTCGCGCACCTGTTCCATCAGGCGCGAGCCAAAGCCTGAACCACCGAGGATCTGGTTGCCCAGATAAAGCGCGGCGTAGTCAGGGTCGCCGCGTTTGATGCCTTGCTGACCGACAATGACCTGTGTCTGCTCGCTGTTGAAGTCGATCTGCTTTTGGGTTGCAGCCACGGGCTCGGGATCGGGCGTGGTCGGCGCTGCCTGGCCTTCCGGTAGCGCGTCGGCCAAATGCTGCGCCAACTGCTCTGCCTGGTCGCGATCAATGTCACCTACCAGCGCGATCACGGCATTACCGGCGGCGTAGTAGGTTTGGTGGAAGCGTTGCAGATCGGCGCGGCTTATGACTTTCAGGCTGTCAGTTTCGCCATCCGGCAAGTTGCCGTAGGGGTGATTCGGGTAAAGCGTTGACCAAAAGGCTTCGCTGGCCAGTGAGCCCGGGCGCTGCATGCGGTACTGCAGGCCGGCCAGCATCTGCTCGCGCACGCGGGTTACGGCCTTTGCCGGGAACGCAGGCTGCGCCAATACCTGAGCGAACAGCGCTAATGCCGGTTCCAGCTTATCGCTGTCGGTCAGGCTGCGCAGTCTGACCAGGCCCATGTCGCGGTATGCACCGTTACTGAATTCGGCACCGAGTCGTTCGAAGCCGCTGGCGATATCGTCCGCGCTCAGGTTTTTGGTGCCTTCGTTAAGCAGCGCGTTGGTCAGCATGGCCAGGCCGGGCTGGTCGCCGTCGCGGCTTGCGCCGGCAGCAAACAGCAGCTGTACGTCGAGCATCGGCAGCTCTTCGGCGCGCATGTAATAGACCTTGGTTCCCTGTGCAGTGGTCCAGTGCTGCAGGTCCAGCCCGCGTCGTGCCGGTGGCGTATCGAGGTCCAATTGCTCCAGCGACTGCAGCGCTGGTAGCGGCGAGCCAAAGACTTCTGCGGCCGTATCCGGCTCGGGGGTGTTGGCCGGTTCTTCGGTATCAGGCGTGGGTTTGGGTTGCGCCTCTGGTGCGGGTGACTGCTTGAGCAATACCGCCAACATGACGCCAAGCGCGACGATTGCGAGCAGCCAGCGGAGCAGGGCAAAGGGCTTTATTGACTTCATTGTTGAGCCTCCTTGGCCAGTGGCAGCACTGTTGTACGGGTCATCCGTTCACGCACCAGATAGCGGCGTGCGACGTCGCTGATTTGCTCGGGGGTGATGGCCTTGAGTGCGTCAACATCCTGATCTATCAGCTCCCAGGACAGTCCTGCGCTCTCCAGCGCACCAATACGGTTGGCTTGAGTGTTGATGTCATCCTGCGAGTACACCAGTTCAGCGACGAGTTGCGCCTGAACGCGTGCCAGTTCTTCAGCGCTGGGCGGCGTTTTCTTGATGGCGTCAATTTGCTCCCACACGCCTTGCTCAAGCTGAGCCAGATCAACGTTGCGGGACAGGTTGGGAATGCCGCTGAGGATGAACAGGCTGTCACCTCGGCTGAAGGGGTCGTAGTGGGTGCCCACGCTGGTGGCAATGTTGCTGCCGCGCTCCAGGTTGCTGGCGAGGCGGGCACTGTGACCGCCGTCGAGCACCGCATCGAGCAGGCGCAATGCATGCACCTCCCAGGGCTGTGCACTGGTAGTCAGGCTGGGAACGTTGAAGCCAAGCATCAGCGTAGGCAGCTGCACATCCAGGTGTTGCACCAGGCTGCGCTCACCGCCAGCGGGCAGCTCAAGTGGCGTGCGAATAGGCACCGGAGTACGCGCTGGTACGGCACCAAAGTAGCGCTCGACCAAGGGTTTGACGGTCTCGGGATAGACATCGCCAACAATAACCAGGGTGGCGTTGGCTGGCACATAGTGAGCGCGGTACCAGGCCCGCAGGTCTTCAATCTGCATGCGGTCAAGATCGTGCATCCAGCCGATCACCGGCTGACCGTAAGGGCTGGCCATGTAGGCCTGGGTCAGGAAGCGCTCGTAGGCCAAGCCATTGGGGTTGTCGTCGACGCGCATCCGACGCTCCTCCTTGATGACTTCTATTTCCTTGAGAAACTCGTCTTCCGGCAAGCTCAGTTGATGCATGCGTTCGGCTTCCAGCTCCAGCGCAACCGGCAATTGATCACGGCTGAGGATCTGGTAATAGGCGGTATAGTCACGCGTGGTCATGGCGTTCTCGCTGGCGCCCAGGCTGCCGAGTAGACGAGATGCCTGGCCGGGCTCGAGGTTTTTGCTGCCCTTGAACATCATGTGCTCCAGCGCGTGCGAGAGACCGGTCTGCCCCGGCGGCTCATCGCTGCTGCCGACCTTGTACCAGACCTGCGATACGACGACAGGCGCACGATGATCTTCACGGATGATCACCTTGAGACCGTTGTCCAGTGTGTAGCTATGCGTTGGTTGTCGTGATTCGTTGGCTACCGCGGTAAACGAGAGCAGGGGAAGCGTTAGCAGTACAAAGATCAGCCGCAACATTCGTTGGATCCTGTGGGGCAGTGGTGGTCGGTAGTAGCCAAGGTGTTATCTGATCGGCAGATTACGTCTCGGCAGCGTCCGGGGGTCATACCGCCAATGGCGGAAGTGGGGTAGGATAACCCAACCTTCAATATGGCGAAGCATTCGCCGTCAGACTCAGATAGTGACCCTTCATGTTTGGTTCCAAAGACAAGCCAGAAAGCCCCGAAAACAAAGCCGCCGACTCGGCCGCCAAGCCGGAAAAAAAAGGTCTGTTTGGCTGGGCGCGACGTAAAGAAGCGCCCGCCCCCGCCCCCGAGCCCGAGCAGGATGCGCCAGCACCGCTCAGCCAGCAACTCGATAGCGTAGAGGCCCGCGAGCAGGCGGCCCGTGAGGCAGCTGCTTCATTGTTCTCCGAGCTGGGGCAAAGTGCCGCTGAGCCGGTTGCCGAGCCGCAGCCGGTTGCCGAGGAGGAGTCCAAGGGCTTTTTCTCGCGGATGAAAAAGGGACTGTCCAAGACCAGTGCCAATCTTGGCGAGGGCATGGCCAACATGTTCCTCGGCGAGAAAGAAATCGACGATGAGCTGCTGGAGGAGATGGAAACCCGGCTGCTGATGGCCGATGTGGGTATTGAGGCGACCACGCTAATTATGGAAAGCCTGCAAGAGCGCGTAACGCGGCGCCAGGTATCTAGCCGCAAGGCCCTCTATCGCGCGCTGCAGGGTGAGCTGGAGGCGCTGCTGGTTCATGTTGCCAAACCGATGGAAGTCGACAGCAGCAAAAAGCCCTATGTGATTCTGGTGGTGGGCGTGAATGGGGTGGGTAAAACCACGACCATCGGCAAGTTGGCTAAGCGCCTGCAGAGCGAAGGCAAGCAGGTGATGCTGGCTGCTGGTGATACCTTTCGCGCAGCTGCCGTTGAACAGTTGCAGGTCTGGGGTGAGCGCAACCAGATTAGTGTTGTTGCACAGCACACGGGCGCTGATTCCGCGTCAGTCATTTTCGATGCGCTGCAGGCGGCCAAGTCGCGCGGTGCTGATGTGTTGATTGCCGATACCGCGGGGCGTCTGCACAACAAAGATCACTTGATGGACGAGCTGGCCAAGGTCAAGCGCGTAATGGCCAAGCTCGACGTAGAGGCACCGCACGAAGTGCTCTTGGTGCTGGACGCCGGTACCGGACAGAACGCGATATCGCAGACCAAGTTGTTCGATCAGGCAGTCGGTCTGACCGGTTTGGCCTTGACCAAGCTGGATGGCACCGCCAAGGGCGGTGTGATCTTTGCGCTGGCCAAACAGTTTGGCTTGCCGATCCGTTACATTGGTGTGGGTGAGCAGATTGATGATCTGCGGCCCTTTACTGCGCCCGAGTTCGTTGAAGCCCTCTTTGGTAGCAAATAGGGTGTTTGGCAGCGAAGAGTCTGGAATCCAAACGCAATGATTCGCTTTGAACGTGTCAGCAAACGCTACCCGAACGGCCATCAGGGGTTGGATAACCTCGATCTGCACATCCGTAGCGGTGAGATGGTTTTCATCACCGGGCACTCCGGCGCGGGGAAAAGCACCTTGCTCAAGCTGATCATGTGCATGGAGCGGCCGAGTTCTGGCGCCGTGCACGTCGGCGGTCAGAATCTGCAAGAGCTGAGCAGTGATGACATTCCCTACCTGCGTCGTCAGGTGGGCGTGGTGTTTCAGAATCATCAGTTGCTGTTTGACCGCACTGTGTTCGATAACGTTGCCCTGCCGCTCGTTATCAATGGCACGCCGCCAGATGAAGTGGGCCGCCGCGTGCGTGCTGCGTTGGACAAGGTTGGGCTGCTGAGTAAAGAGGGCAGCTTACCGATTGCGCTCTCTGGCGGTGAGCAGCAGCGAGTGGGTATCGCCCGCGCTGTGGTGCACAAACCCGCATTGCTGCTGGCCGACGAGCCAACGGGTAACCTTGATCCCGCACTATCTGCCGAGATCATGGCGTTGTTTGAGGATTTTAATCGGGTGGGTGTCACCGTGTTGATAGCCAGTCACGATTTGCCGCTGATTGCCAAGCTCGATCATCGCATGCTGACCCTGGATCAGGGTCGGCTGATTACGGATGGGGAGTAGTCATGTCTGTAGCCAAGCGACCGGCTGATCCCAAACGCAAGGCGCCCAAGGGCGCTGCGCGCTCTGAGCGTAATTGGCGCCATCCGCTACGCAGTTGGCTTGGTAGCCATCGCGCCAGCGCGCGACAGGCGCTGCATCAGGTGCGTAGCTATCCCTTTAGCAGTGTACTGACCGTGCTGGTGATGACCATTGCGCTAGCGCTGCCCATGGGGCTTTCGGTGCTGATCAACCAAGTCGAGCAACTGGGCGTGAACTGGCAGAAAGCAGCGCAGATCTCGGTCTATATTGAGGACGGTGTCAGCAAGGAGCGACAGCAAGAGCAACTGGCGGCAATCAAGACGCTCTCCGGCGTGGCTAACGCACAACTGCTTGATAAAGAGCTGGCGCTGGCCGAATTCCAGCAGCACTCGGGGAT
>TARA_R110001599_G_scaffold110155_2_pt1 | contig 10560 bp, 6 predicted proteins | sample TARA_R110001599 | Tara Oceans TARA_R110001599 (sample SAMEA4398360) | marine metagenome | biome: Polar Biome; feature: [MES] marine water layer (ENVO:01000295) within the mesopelagic zone...; material: water (ENVO:00002006), including particulate matter (ENVO:01000060) such as...... | reverse complement strand
TACTTAAAAGTAAATGACTATCTTCTGCCACCAACACCGAAAGGAACACCCATAAATGGAGCTATTCCTTGATTTATTTCTGCTTCTGCTGCTGCTCTTGCTCTATCGGCTACTCCAGCTGCATAAGCCCCAGTAGTATCAGGTGCTTGAATATTTTGTAAATAGGATCGAAATTCTCCTCCTATACGTTCTCGCTGATCTAAAACTGCTTGTTGAGTTTCTTCTGAAGTTAATCTTTTATAGGGTAAACCAGCATCTATTCTTTGTTGATTTCGCATGGCATCAAACTCAGCTTGTCTAGCTTCTCGATCTCTATCATATTGACCTGACTCTGTATATTCATTACGACCTGATTCAAAACTAGAACCAGCACCACCATACAGAGTATTCATTGCTGATGCTAAATCTGCTGCCCTACCCATACCGAAATCACCAATTTCTTCATCACTTTCGCCATCACCGTCGTCGTCACCACCGTCGCCACCGTCACCACCGTCGCCACCGTCGCCACCGTCGCCACCGTCGCCACCGTCATCGCTACCACCAAATAAACCACCGCTTCCATCTTTTAAACTTTCTAATGCTCTGTCGCTCATTCCTGGACCGAAATCACCTTTAGTGAATCCCATAGTACCAGAAGAGTTACCACCGCTAAATCTGCTTTTGTCTGGATTATCTGAAACCCTTTCACTTAATGCATCTTTTGCCTCTGATACAGCACTGCGTTCTAAATAAGCTTGAAATGCTTCCATGTCTTCAGCTTTACTTAAATCAAGAGTTGCAATATTACCAGCTTCTGCTGCAGTTACCGCACCTTCATTGAACATCATATTTGCAAAAGCACCAATACCACCAGGACTTGATGCTATTGCATTTGCCTTACCTCCACCAAAAATATAATTAGCGTTATCTGAAAAATTTGCTGCATACTCTTCTGGACTAAAGTTGTAGAGATCAGGAGGGTTGTCTCCATACGTGTCATAAGTACCTACACCATAAGTACCTTTCGGATCTGTTACATTAGGAATTTTGTATCCACTCATTCCTGATCCAGGAGCAACACCACCACCGCCCACACCGTAGCCTCCTCCTGGATCACCATATAGTGGGGTTTTCCCACTTTCTGATTCTGAAAATGGATCTGTTGTTGCGTCAGTTGATTCTGTAATGGTTGGGAAAACTTCGTTTATTATGCTATCAAAATATGAACCTTGTTGGGCAGCTAACTTTTGTGCAGGTGTTTGTTGTCTTTGTTGTTCTGTTTCTTGATTTATTCTTCGTTGATCTGTTAATGCTTTCAGTTGTCTTTCAGCCTCTGCAGAAACTAAACCACCTATACCCGTTCCTCCATTCAATAATCCAAAATTTTGTGCTCTTTCTGTTGCAGATCTTATTTGTTCTTCTAATGCTTGTGCGTTTGGATTTATCAAATCAGCGTTGAATAAACTAGCCATTACTCTATTTCTCCATCTTCAATTTCATCTTCATTATCGAGTATACCAACAAGAGCATTGTCTAACTCTAGTTTCATGTTTTCCATTTGATCAGAGTCTATTGTAGAATCTTCTGCCTTTATTTGAGCAATAATGTCTGCACCTAAGTTACCAACAGCAAAACCTGTTGCTCGAGCGTTAGGGTTTTCTATTATGGTGGTTAAGTACCGCAATGTTGTAGGATTTGCTATTATTTTACCCAAAACATTTAATTTAATCAATACTCCAATATTTTGTAAAGGATGAAGAGCAATCTCAGCAGCTGCAAGGCTGCCAGACAGACTGCCACTTTTTGATGTTAAGAATGCAGCTTTTTCTGCGAATTTTTCTAATGCTTGAGCAGTTTCAGAACCAAATGCAGCATTTAACCTTGCAGCACCACCTTCTTTTTGTATAGCTTTAAGTAAATTACCGCCATTTAACACAATGCCAACAGGATTTATGTTAGTGGTCTCAAACACATTATCTAAAAGATTGACCATGTACTTTTGTTTAAATTGTTCTACAATTTCAGGATTTGTTTTCTTATAGAAATTTATAAATGCTGTTATGTCATTAGACTTAGCAGTGTTTGTCAACCAAGGGATTACTTGTTCAGGAGAAAAGCTGTCAACCTTTTTAGCAAAATTTGCATCAAGAAATTTAAACTGGTCATTTACATTTCTCACGTAGGTTTTAACAACACCTTTAAACTCACCAAGTTCCTTCATTACTAATCCATCTAGCAACGAGTCTTTAATTCTTACTGCTTCGTCTTTAGGAATAAATTTTTGTACTTTTCGTAACTGATTCAATGCGTTTGTTATGACAGGAGCACTTTCACCATACAGTGCAGGAAAAGTAGTCCCTAATTTTTTTATTTCTCTTAACAAAACATCAGCAGAAACATTTCCATCAGCATCTGAAGCGTTCACAATCATAGAATCAAAATGTCCACTTTGCAGCATTGTTCTTGCAGCGTCTTTGTCCGCACTTGCATTAATTACTTTGTTGATTTTTCCAGGTTCATTTCTAGTAACAACTGTGCTTATCAATCTATCAGCTTCAACACCGTCTACTTTAGTTAATTTTTTTATTAAGCTGTTGTCAAACACAGCAATCCCTTCACCATAAGATTTAGTTGCTTCTTTTAATTTTTCCAACCCTAGTTTGTTGCGCTGTTTTTCTTGTGCTGTTAATGCTCTTTCAGCTAATACTCGGTTACCACCTTTATCGATGTATCCGAACATCTTAGTTCCACTGTTTATAGCTTGGTCAAACGCTTCATTTGATGCAGTTTTTAATAAATTGTATTGTCTTGTGTCTATTCCTTTCAACATCGTATCATCAAACCCAGCGTTTCCAAACATTGTTCGAAGAGTAGACATATGTGTAGTGTTTATATAAGCAGGCATGTTCACAACATCTTGTAACATTTGTACTCCTACATCACTTGTCCCAGCAATAGGCACCCCATCTGCATTTTTCGGTAAATCATCTAGTATCGCTTGTGCTTGTCTTTTCAATGCATCTGTAGGGATAAATGCTTTGTTACCTAACAGTTGGTCAGCCTCATTATAGTATCTTGCTGAAGCTGCTTGAAAATTTGCGTATGCATCAGCTACCCCGTCAGATAATTGTTGTCCTGCTCCTTGAGGTATTTCACCTGTTCCAACTTTTCCAGCAAGAGCTTGTTCTTCTGCTTTTACTGCATCTTTTAATACTTTTAATGAGTTTTCAACACCAAGTTCAAGAGCTGATTTAGATTTTCTTATTTGTTGTTGTAGTAATGCACCTAATTCTTCTTCACCTAATCTAGGAAAAACTTTTCCCATAAATGGATCAAAGGGTTCTGCACCAACATCTACTAAAAAGCCATTAATCTTATCTTTCATATACTTAACATTAGTTACATTTTTTTGTTGGTTGTATCCGAAAATTTGCTCAATCATTCCTGAAGTTCTACCAAGTATTGTTCTATTTGTTGCTTTTTGTACATCAGGAATAGCACCTTCATCCAACAGTTCTCTCACTATTGTTTGTGTTTCTCTTGCTCCTGGACCAGAAGCTGCATCTACACGTGGAGCATACGTGTATGTGTTAAAGTTAAACATACCTTTTTCACCTGTAGGAATGCGTACTTCAGCAGGAGAAAATAGTTTTTTACCTGCACCAACTAAAGCTCGCCCACCTAATTCTGCAACACCTCCGAGTATTGCTTCATCTTTCACATCTCCAAGAACTTCACCAAACGATTGTTGTTGCAAACCCATAGCAGTTTCTGTTAATTCTTCAAATGACTTAGCAGCTCCTGTTGCACTAGCACTTGCTAACACTGCTGCAACTGGTCCATAATTTCTAGCAGCAATACTTGCTAACACTGCTGCTGTTAATTCTGGTGCACTGCCTGCTAAATCTGCAATATCTCCACTTTCGAATACTCCAGGATTATCAATAGTAAGAGGTTTATCTCCAGCAGTTCCTCCTAGTCTTTCACGGTATTCTGGCATAATAGCATAACGACCATATTTATCCATAGTCCAACCAACATTTTCTGGTCCAATAGTTTTAGTCAAATATGCTTCTTTTTCACCAGCAGTATCCATAAAACTAAGACCTCTTCTTAGTCTACTGTTTTTTAAACCAGAGTAATCAAAAGTTTTTTCACGCATACCAGAATATATTTCTTGAGCAAAATCTTGTGCTTGTGAACCGTCTACCTTGTCTCCCTGCATAAATGCAGGAGTGGGTAAATCTGTTCCCCCTGATCCAAAGTCACGTCTAGCTGATCGAAACGCTTCTGTAAATGTTTCGTCGGATCCGTAAAATGATTTATCTAAACGAAGTTTTATGTTTATCAGTTCGTTTTCGTTTAATTGATCTAAAAAATTCTTTTGCTCTACGGCATTTAACCCTTGATATTGAAAAAACAGCTCATCATCAATTAAAGGTTTAATCGCTAATGCTTCTGCTACGAAATCAACAGCCATTATTTTGGACCACTGTCGCCAAGAATTGCTTGTTTTAAACTATTAAGTCTGTCCTGTGGGCTTGCTATTCCTCCTTCTTCAGGAACTTTACGACCATCTAGTTCAAACTCAGCTCCTGCTAACCCACGTGCTATAAGTGCATCTACTTCATCGAGTCTTCGTAGTTTTTCAAACCTACCCGCAGCAAAATCACCTGTTATAAACTCTTCAACCATTTTTCTTTCTGCGTTAGAAAATCTAGATTCTTTTAATATTTCTTTAATTAGATCTATTTGAGCAACTTGTCCATAAATTTTAGAAAGGGTAGCTCCTTGTGGTATTTTGAATCCTAGGTTAAGATCAGCAAGTACTCTTGCAGCATCAGATTGGAAAAACTCGCCCTTTAGACCAGTAACATTTTGTGGTGCTGATTCAATTATTGAACGTAAGACTCCCATTTTTCCTTGTAAATTTGTTAATGCATTATAGTTTGATAACATTTCTGGTGTTGCTTTTGGTAATTGTAGTTCAGAAATAAATGCTATTCTTTCTATGTCAGGATCATTTGGATCTAACCCTAGCTTACTTGCATATTGAAGTGGTGTAAATTCACCAAAAGGCAATCTTTCTTTAACTGTTTCACCTGATATTTTAGCAGATGCTGTACCGATAGTTTGTTTGTATAATGTTGCATAATTTCTTAATATGTTTCTTTTAACTTTAAGGTTTGGCTCACCATCTGGGGTCACCAGATTTGCTACACTAGCGATATAATCTTCTCTCACCATGTCAGCAATTGCCTGTTGATTTTGCATACCATCTGAAGTTACTTTAGGCATGTTTAATAAAGTTATGCCTTCTTTTCGCACTAGATCTACAGCACTAAGACTTGTTCTAAACGCGTCAACACTAGCAGGTGTGTACGTTTCTAAAAGAGTAGTCATATCAGAAACAGATAACCCAGTGCCTGAAGAATTAGGTTTCCTAACTAAAAGGCTAGGATCCATTCGTCCACCCTCTTCGTAAATTTTAACACTAGAAGGTGTGAATTCTTTTAAGAAATCTAAAACTGTGGTGCCTGTTTTTGTAGTTGATGCTCTTACTAAATCTCCAATCGCACCACTTTCTTGCCACGTAGCAATAGACCCTGGAGTGTAGCGTTCTAGTAATTTATCTACATCTAAATCTGCGTCTTTAGTCATTACAAGATCACCTGCTTTTCCTGATCCCATAAACGTATCAATTGAATCTTTGTCCACCCCGTCGTTAATAAGACCTACTATGTCTGTGGCAGAAAGTCGTTTATTTGTTTGAGCTGTTGTGTATATATCTAATGCTTTTTCTTTAATTTTAAGATTCATAGCAGCTGAAGCAGCTTGATCCCTTTGTCCTTTTTCAAACATCACAGCACTTGTTTTAGCTCTAGCCTTTAATATAGCTTGTCTCCAATCTCCAGGTTCAGAAGAAAGAGTTATACCAAAAACAGTCATAGGTAGTGCCCATTCTGGAACAGATCCTGATGATGTTCCATCAGTGAGAGAGTCTCTTACAAATGCTTCTATTGCTTTTGGACCTTGATCAACTAATTTTGAAAACTCTTGATAATCTGCTGCAGATTCTTCTACAGAACCTCTGTTTTCACCTAATGCTGCACCAGCTGCAGTAAGGAGTAATGAATCAGGATCTTCTTCTTCTACTTTATTCATAAGATTAGTCAATTCAGATCTAATGTCGTTTGTCAACATTGTGTTTGATTTTACGTTTTGAGATTGAGCTTGAGGTTGAGGTTGATTATTTGAAGCCATTAATGAGTCTAAGTTTAAACCTAACTCTGGAAGTGCATACTCGACATCTCTGTATTGAGGGTTTGCTGCATTTAACGACATCACACCGTTCATATCTCCACTAGATGTCCCATTTACTCCATCAGCTAAATCAGCTCCCATCATCAACAAATTTCTATCTATCGCCATTATCTTCCCCCATAGACACTATTTCCGAACGCTTCAGACAAACCACCTAATCCTGAACTTAGATAATCTATTCCTGGAGCATACCTTGTAGCAGTAGCTGAGCCTCCAGCTAAAGGAGAAATACCTTGAGCAATACCAGAGTATTGTCCTAATAATGCTGCAGGTAAATTGTATTGACCGACAAAATTGTTATAGTCAAGATCTAATCCTGCTTGGTTCATATTGCGGTTTGCTCCACCAACAGCACCTAAAAGACCTATATCAGCTCGCTGGTTTGCTCCAAGTTGATTACCTAAATTACCGAACATGCTTCCATAATTACCGTAGTTAGCAGATAAATTCCTTTGAGCGTTACCTATTTGTGATCCAGTTCCTCTGAAAAGATTCCCTCCTTGAAGACCTAGTCCTGCAATACCTCCTGCAATATCAGCTCCTAGTCCAGCTTGTTGTCCAGCTAAACTACCCAGTCCTCCTCCTAAATTTCCAAATAACCCTGCTGCACCAGCTTGTCTTCTTTGTTGTTGTTCAAAAGCATTTGAAGCATTTGAAAGTGCGTTTTGATAACCAGTGCTACGAAGACCCCCAACAGCTTCAGCTGTTCCTCGCCCTACTTGTCTGGCTAAGTCATCTGATGTTATTCTTCCTCTAGAACCACCAAACGCTCCACTACTTACTGCGTTGCCTCTTAGTCCCATATCTGCTTGGGATAATCCTTCACGAGTATCTTTTAATGCTTGTTGTACTACTTGATCTTCATAAGGATTAAAATACTGTTCTGCCATTCTTGGATCAAACTGTTGTGTTGCGCCTAACCCTAGTTGACCTGATGTTTGTAAATAACCTCTAGCATCATTTAATTGTTGATCAAATCTTGGCTGAACGTCTCTAAGTCGTTGAGCTCCTTCTTCAATCCCAGCAATACCCCCTCTAAGTCCTTCTCTAGCGAGGCTTTCTTCCATAGCAGCACCTGATCTAGCTGCTCCAATTCCTTGATTATATAAACCTTCTTGTTGTTGCATAAAAGGAAGGTAACTACCGATAGCCGAATCTGCTAACGCAAAACTTTCTTTTTCCCTAGGATCAAAACCAGCAATTCGCTGACCGCCATACGTGAAAGGAGTTGCTCCAGGATTTCCCATAGTATTGAATTGATTAGCCATGGATGCATTTAATAGTGGGAAAAGTCCAGGAATGCCAGCTTTCCCTCCTGATAAGTAATCCTGTATATACTGTGGAGGTAAGTTATATTGTGTTGATGATCCTGTTTCAGCCATTAGACTCTTCTCTCAAAATTATTCATAAGTTGATACATGTTTTCTGCACCTTTATCTACACTTCCGTTTCCTGCGCCTCGAACTGCTTTTTCTGTGAATACAAATTCGTTGTTAGATAATTTAGCATCAATTAAATCATCTTTTGGACCTCCTGGACCTGTTATATGACCACCTGTGTTAAACATCTTACGGTTAGCTCCTACAAATCCTCCCATGTTAAACCCTGTAGGTTCATTTAATCCTTCAAAAGCTCTAAACGTAGGATACTCTGCGTAAACATTTTTTGAGTTGAGCACATTGTCAGCTAATCTGTCGAGTAATATATCATTTTTAGACATTGTCATGTCTGTTTTACTAGAATTAACACCCATAGAAGATGAAAGTTGTGGTAAAGTAGTGATTCCTGCTGCAGTAGGAAGTACCCCTGCAGCATCGATTTGATTACCAGAACGAAGACTGTTTGTTAAGTATGAAGGAACTTGGAAATCTCTTTGATCGTATCCTCCCATTCCCGCATTATCATTAAGTCCAAGCATAAGATCAGAAGTAGTTCTAACCCCAAATTTTTCTAAAGGATTTAATTGTCCATAAGAACTTAACGCTGAACGACTGAATCCTGGACCAGCATTTGCGAGATTAGATAAAACAGTTGCGTCGGATACACCGATTTGTTGAGCAGCAGTTACAGCATCAACGCCACTTTTCGCCATTTCTTGAGCAACTTTAGTTGCTTCACCTCGAGACAATCCTGCTGACACTAAATCTTGTGTTTCACCTAACCCCATACTTCTGCCAATACCCGAGCCTATGTCTTGAAAATATCCTCCAACTCCAGATTGACCATACTCAGCAGGATTCCAATTAGAACCAGTAAGAAATGCTTGAGCTCCCTCTCTTGCCGCAGCAAAAGGTGCATTCCATCCTCCAGCTGCTCTTGCTGCTTCAGAAGCAGATTGACTAGCATTCCCCATTCCTGCACCAGCTGCTACATTAGAAGCAGCAAAAGTAACTGCCATATTTTTAGCAATGTCTCTGTCACTTAAATTAGATGTTTTAGAGCCTATACCTGCTCCAATAGTAGCACCTATTGGACCACCTAGAACAGCTCCAACAACTGCTCCGATAGTTGGACCAGCTTTTTTAATAAATTTTTTAAACTCAGTTCCAAGTCCAAACTCTGGAAGATTAGTTTCTGGGTTGATAGACATCGAGTCTGAGCCCATAACAAATTGTTCAGGATTTTCTTGTTCTGTTCGAAATGCATTTTCAATCCCTTGTCTAAGTTCAGGATTTTTATCAAGTATTTGTGGTGGGATAATTGTTTCGCCACGTGTTACGTGTACAATTGAATCATCTCCATTTCTACCTTTAGAAGCAAGATGTGCAGCAATATCAGTTATTCCTTGTCTGCGCATTATCTTTGCTCCTGGCACAACATACCTCCAATGAATTCTGTTAACAGGTAAAGCTATTCCTGAAAAAGCTGCAGCATAGAAAGCTGGATGTTACAAATGATTATACCTAGTATTTCTACAGAATTAAAGCATTTATAGTATATAAACTCCTTTACTTTAAAAGTAAATGAGAGTACAATAAACTTGTTATTAACTAAAAGGACTAAGAAATGAGAGACAGTCAAAGACAAAAATGTTATACATGGGAAAATTCGCAACCTTGGATGTCTAAAAAAGGAGGTGAACTTACGTTAGAACAAGCAGAGTACATTGTAACTAAACTGAATCCTAAGATGTATGTTGTTAAGGGTAAGGAAGGTTGCACAGCATACTGTCACAGAACGTACATTTCTCTTCCGACATGGGCACTTACTTGGAGTGTAGTTCTTCACGAATTAGCACATAGTTTTACTCCTGATTCGCATGGTCCAAAATTTATGGGGTGTTTCGTCTACTTAATCCATAAGTTTCACCCAATGCATCCTTCTTTAGCTGAGCTGTCTGTTTCTATGAATGAAGCGAAGTTAAATTTCACAGGAATACATAACTGGGAAAAACGATTTAACCGTTTAACATTAAACGTAGAAACAGTTTCTCAAAAAACAAAACCTCTATCTTGGGAAAGAGCTACAGAAATTTCTGTAATTGCTCCTCCGAAAAGAGTAAGCTCTGTCAAAATAAAATTTACAAACTTTATCAGAGCTAATGACCACCTTTCCCTATATTCGTTTAATCAAGTAGAAACTTTGTTGAATAACTACAACAATAAATTTTCAGATAAACTAACCGTTTCAGATGTAAAATATTTTATAACAAGGGAGTTTCTTAAGGCTAGAGAAATGGTTAACCCATTTTCTCCTAAAGTACAGCATAGAGCACAAAGAGCAAAACGAAAAGTTTAAGTCCAACTGTAAACTTTCAGTGGTTTAGCTTTACCCTTTACTTCTATAGGATTTAATTCTTTTAAAGGATAACAAGAGTGTTTAGCTGTCCCTTCTCCTATGAGTGTTCCTACCCCAGCTACCTTAGTGCTTGATTCTAATCGTGCTGCTACGTTACAAGGATCTCCAATAAGAGAAAACGCAAACCTATCAGTAGCTCCAAAGTTTCCCGCTATACACACACCAGAATTGACCCCTATGCCTATGGCGATTTCAGGTATACCTTCTGTTTTAAATTTTTTATTTAGTTCTATAATGTTAGCTTCTATTTCTTTAGCAGCATGTAGTGCTAAGTTGTGGTGGTCAGGTTGAGGAATAATAGTATTCCAATGAAACATGCCTGCATCCCCAATAAATTTATCTGTACAGCCAAAGAATTTGTTAGCCGCTTTTACCTGTACATCGAGTACGTTATTCATTATGTAAGTCACCATTTCTGGTTCTACTGATTCTGACAGGCTAGTGAATCCTCTCAAA
>TARA_R110001599_G_scaffold129199_3_pt1 | contig 10567 bp, 8 predicted proteins | sample TARA_R110001599 | Tara Oceans TARA_R110001599 (sample SAMEA4398360) | marine metagenome | biome: Polar Biome; feature: [MES] marine water layer (ENVO:01000295) within the mesopelagic zone...; material: water (ENVO:00002006), including particulate matter (ENVO:01000060) such as...... | reverse complement strand
TAGAATACATCGAAGCTCAAGAATCGCTAGATCTGCACCCCTCCGAAGATGCCGTTAATAGAAAATATTCTGCGCCGAAAGCCGTAAGCAAAATAATCAAAAAAATTAACGATTACTGCCAAAAAAATATCGAAGAAGCTAAATTGCATATAGGACAAAAGAAAGCTATAGAATCATTGGGAGCTTTTCTATCTTCCCCTCGATTCACTCAGGTTATAAACAACTACGATAGCATGGAGGATCGGGATTTATTTGAAGCGGAATTTGTAAGAGCTACCTGGGACAAGCCTGATTTAAGTAACGATGAGATTAATTTATACATAAATGTATGCATGGATTATATTCATTTAAAAAATATCCAAGGAGCAATGAGTAAGCTAAACAGAATGTTTAATGACGCAGAGGATCAACAAGATTTAACTGTCAGATTGGCTGAGCTTTTAAAGACCAAGAGCGAGGAATATAATCAGTGTGAAAAGCGCATGGAGTCTTTAATTCAAAAACTACAAGGAGACAGATCAAAAAGAGTATCTTCTCAGCAAAAGCAAAACTCTAGCATATTAGCTTTAGTGCAATTATTTCAAGAAGAAGAGGAGCGGAAGGTTATGATAAAAATAGCAAACATGCAAAGAAAAGCAGCGAGAAAAGAAGCGGATAATCTTGAATCTATGCCAGACTGGAAAGCAAGGGTTCTTGGAGTCTCTAAAGACGATGTTACATGAGAGCTCCAGAAGGAAAATTTATTTGCAAGGTTTGCTCTGAGATTTTCTCTTCAGAGAGAAGTTTGCATGCTCATTTAAAATCTCACAAAATGATACTTGCGGAATATTATACAAAATATTATCCTCGTTATAATTTATTCACTAAAGACCCGCTACCATTTAAGAATAAAGAAGACTATTTTAATAGAGACTTTTCTACATATGAGCAATTGATAAGTTGGTGCGAGAAAACAAAGCCATTAGTGGTAAAAGAATACATAATTAATTTATTAAAAAAAAGGGTCGCCGCGAAAAAGTTAAAGCTTGGCCCCTCCCATGTTGAGTTGATAATAAATCATATGCCTACTATTGATATTTTTCAAAAGCATTATGGATCCTATACTGCCGCTTGCGATGCTATAGGGATAAAACCTATGTTTGGCGAAAGATTACCGGAATCATTTAAGCAAAAAATAGATCCGCAAATGAAAATATTTATAGATACTAGAGAACAGCAGCCTCTTGTTTTCCCTAACTCAGAACCTATGAAACTTGAATTTGGAGATTACGCAGTTGGAGGGGAAGATTATGATTATACTTATGTGGATCGAAAGGGAGAGCAAGATTTTAAATCAACCCTAAGTAAAAATAATTTAGAGCGCTTTGGTTACGAGCTTCAGAGAACTAAAGATTTTGATAGTTATTTATTCGTGGTTGTAGAAAGCGACTTGAAGCAAATAGAGTCTAACAATAAACGCGGAGCCCATAAATCTAATTTAAAATATATTTATCACAACATGAGAGTTCTAAACCATCAATTCTCCGGCAACTGTCAATTTATATTTACCGGTAGTCGCAAAAAATCAGAAGAGTTTATCCCTAAGTTATTAAAGCTTGGGAGGGAATTGTGGAACGTTGATGTTCAGTATTATATAGACAGGGGTTTAATATAATGGCTTGGGAAATCGGCAATCAAGAGTCAAGAAGCACGGACGAAGACTTTAATGAAAAACTTTTTGAAATGAAAGGATACCTAGAGGAGAGAGAGGCTAAAATTTTATTATATAAATTCTTGAGGGAGAATATAACTTTTACAACAGATTTAATATCTGGAGTTAAGCTTTTTCCTTTTCAGCACATGGCTATTAAGGCTATGTTTGAAACCGATTATTTTATGGGAGTATGGAGTCGGGGAATGAGTAAATCTTTTACCACCGCTATATACGCATATCTTGAAGCGATAATGAATCAGGGCGTCGAGATTGGCATACTTTCAAAATCTTTTCGTCAAGCCAAAATGATATTTAAAAAAATAGAAGACATAGCTTCAAAGCCAGAAGCAATGTACCTCTCTCAGTGCATAACTCATAAGTCAAAAAGTAATGACGAGTGGCTGCTTGAGATTGGCAGCTCAAGAATTCGAGCTCTACCTTTAGGTGATGGAGAAAAACTGCGGGGTTTTAGATTTCATAGAATAATTATCGACGAGTTTGCTCTTATGCCTGAAAGAATTTATAACGAGGTTATAATACCGTTTTTAAGTGTTGTTGAAAACCCAACTCAGCGAGAAGATCTTTATAACGTTGAAACCGAATTAATCCGACAGGGAAAACTGCAAGAAAGCGATCGACATGCTTGGCCAAATAATAAACTTATAGCCCTATCCTCTGCCAGTTATAAGTTTGAATATATGTATAAAGCTTACGAGCAATTTGAGAATTTAATTCAAGTCGGAGGAAATAAACAAACAGACGCTCATAGAACTATTATGCAATTTAGTTATGATTGTGCGCCTAAGCAATTGTACGACAAAAACCTCCTCGATCAAGCAAAGTCTACAATGAGCCAAAGCCAATTCGACAGAGAGTTTGGAGCGATATTTACTGACGATAGCTCGGGGTATTTTAAGACCTCCAAAATGGCCGCATGCACACTAAGGGATGGGGAGCATCCATGCACGGAAATAGTTGGAAAGCCTGGAGATAAATACATTCTCGCTTTTGACCCAAGTTGGGCAGAAAGCGAAAGTAGTGACGATTTTGCAATGATGGTCATAAAACTAAACGAAGAAAAGAAGATAGGAGTTGTTGTTCATAGCTACGCTTTAGCGGGAGCAAATTTAAGACAACATATAGATTATTTTTATTTTTTATTAAATCATTTTAATATTGTATCTATTATTGGAGATTATAATGGAGGGGTTCAATTTATAAACGCAGCCAATGAAAGTAATTTATTCAAGACTAATAAACTAAATATACAATGCTTAAGTACAAACTTTGATGATGTAGAAAATTATCAGAAGAAACTAATAGAAGGAAAGAGGGAGTATAACTTAGAAGATAAAACTATTTGTTATTTAAGGAAGCCGACAAGCCAATGGATTCGCAGGGCTAACGAACTTCTTCAATCTAACTTTGATCACAGAAGAATTCTATTTGGGTCTAGAGTTATTGACGATTCTTATAACGAGCAAAGAAGAAAAAAAATACCTATTGGTCAGATTCAATTTTTAAAAACCTCTCAATCCCAAGAGAAACAAAACGATTCTGCAAAAATGATAGATTTTGTTGAGCACCAATTTGACATGATGAATTTAGTAAAAACTCAGTGTGCGTTAGTGCAAATAACAACAACTTCTACTGGAACCCAGAATTTTGATTTGCCGCCCAGCTTAAAGCGCCAAACCGGGCCTGAAAAAGCTAGGAAAGACAGCTATTCAGCGTTGGTGCTTGGAAATTGGATGGTTAAACTTTATTATGACATGATGGATTCAAAAATAGAGACAGTCTCTACAACCTTTACTCCCATGTTTATAAAGTGAGTGTATTAAACTGAAATGCCTTTACCTTACAAATATACAACAAAATTCGATAACGTTATTTGCGCATCTAGCCAAATGCAGGAATCGAAAATAAGTAAAGCCTCTATAGAATCGCTTAGGCCATTAATTCCCTCTAATATAAATTTAGATAAGAATATAGACTTGCTCGCTGTGGCATTTAACGCTGCGGTTGTTAATAAGTTTAATAAAAACGGCGACGGCATAGATAGCGAAACGGCTGTTGCCGTAAAAGATTATTTCGTCCATAAGCCAACAAATATTGAGCACGATAGAGATAGAATAGTTGGCCATATAGTTTCCGCTGGTTTTTCTGAATACAGCCAATATTCTGAACTCATTAACGAAGAAGCGGCTCTAATCAAGGAAGAACCTTTTAATATAGCTCTTGCTGCAGTAGTATATAAAACCGCAAGCAAAGAATTTGCTGAGTTAGTTGTTAACTCCACGAATGAAGAAAGCGATTTCTTTCAGACTGTATCCGCAAGCTGGGAAATCGGTTTTAATGAGTATGTTGTCAGCGTGGGCGGAGACGATTTGTTAGAATCTACTATAGTATCTGACCCAGAAGAAGTGAAAGCTTACACTCCGTACCTGAAAGCTTCAGGGGGAAAAGGCGAGCTGCAGGACGGAAGAAAAGTTAATCGATTAATTGTTGGGGATATATATCCGCTTGGAATAGGGTTCACATCGAACCCAGCTGCTGATGTAAAGGGGCTTGTGGCCGAAATGGGAGAGCCTCAAGAACAACAGTCTAGTCGCAATCAACCGATAGATAAAATAATTATTAAAAGCAAGAAAACTTCCCAATCAAAAAAACAAGATGTACTAAACAAAGAACAACATAAAAATTTAATTATGGACACAAAACAAATTATCAACGAATTCCGAGCAGCTTTAGACGAAAAGCTTGGCAAGCAAGATTTCTCCGAAGAAACTGTCGCTAGCATTTCCAAAGTCTTTAGTGACGCAATAAAAGAGAAAAGCGAGCAGTATATTGCAGATCTAGAAAAAGCCAAAGCTGAAAAAGAAGAGGCTTCTCAAGCTCAAGCTTCTCTTCAAGAGAAAATGCTTGAAGTTGAAGAGCAACTACAATCAACGAAAGAAAAACTCATAGCTCTGGAGGAAGAAAATTCCTCAAGAGAAGCAGAGGTTAGATTTAATTCTAGAATGGAAGCTCTAAGCGAAGTGTACGATCTTGACGATGAGGATCGTAAGATTTTAGTTTCAGAACTTACTCAGGTAGACGAATCAGAAGAAGGGTTCGCATCTTATCAAGAAAAACTCTCTAAGGTCTGGAAGCATAAAAATAAAGATTTTATTGCAGCTGAGCAAAAAGCTTTTGAAGCAAGAGTTGATCAAGAAGTCGCTAAACGACTCGAAACCGTTGAAGCTACCGATACTGAAGAAACTTCAGAAGAAGTCGCAGAAATCTCGAAAGCTTCAGAAAACCAAGAGCAAGACTCCCCCGATGAGGTTGAGGATGCTTTAGAAAATGTACAGGTTGAAGATGCAGCTGTTATTAATAATAACGAATCTTCTTCTGAAACAAACTCCTCTCTTCGCGATCGTTTCGCTAAGACTTTTAAGGAGTCAGTTAAAATTTCATACTAACACATATATAAATATATAGAAGAAAAAAATTATGGCAAAAAGAATACTACCATACCGAGACTACAGTGAACACGATGTTGTTAACTTATTCGCTCTTGACGTTACTGGAAAAACTCTATCGAGTTTTAAGTCTAACGGCACGGGAGACTTTGATGCAGGCGTTGTTGTTTCTGTAAGTGCGGGAGCTCTACCAGGTGAGGTTTCCGAATTGCGTGCAACTACCCCAGATAATCTTCGTGATTATTTAGGTGCAAGTTTTAGTGGCGCGCATATTGGATTCAACGGATACCCCGCTAATACAGGTATGACCGTAGCTCCAGCTGATGGCACCGGACGAGCGCTTGGAATCACTTTACGTGAAACCTTGGCGTTCGATGAAAACGGAGAGAAGATGATATCTTACAAACAAAAACTAGACGAAGCTCAAGGCGTTCTTCCAGGTCAATCAGTTCCTATTTTGACCAAAGGACTTATTCTTTTGAGCGCTTCTGCTTTTTCAAGCGCCCCAGCTTTAGGAGACGACCTTGAGGTTTCTTCCACGGCAGGGAAACTTAAAACAGCAGCTTCTGGCACTGTTGTTGGTTCTGTACTCGCTATCGGAGAAGAAAGCGATGACTCATCCAGCAAAAAATATCTCTGCAAGATAAGCTTCTAACACAGGAAATTTAAAAATGAAAATTACTTTAGAAAGAACCCCCGAGCAAGTCGAGCTTGTAAAAGCTATGGCTTCGAAAAATAGAGACGTTTCTTACGAAGCTCAAACTGCATTAGCCGAATTTATCGGCCCAGTTTTAGCGGAAGTCGTAAATAGCGCCCCTACCGTAAGCAACATGTTCTCTTCTCTTCAGTTTAATTCTGATGAAAGCCCAAGTATTCCATTGGACCTTTATCATGATATTACTGACGAAGATTACATTCAAGTTTGGAGTCAATCAGTTCCTGGTGGACTTCCAACAAATCAAGTCGCTCCTTCGCAAAGCGAGCTTAAGTTCACAACTTATACTCTCGACAGCGCTTTGAGCTTCGACAAGCGTTATGCTTCTCGTTCAAGACTTGATGTTGTAAGTAAAACATTCACACGCATGGCTCAAGAAATCCTTCTTAAACAAGAAAAGACTTCTGCAACCATGATAATGACTGCGCTTGCAAATGCTTCAACCAACAGCGAGCAGCACATAATTCGTGCCGCTCAAGCTGGAAGATTCCTTCTTTCGGACTTAAACAAGCTTTTCACTAAAGCCAAAAGAATTAATACTTCTTGGAATGGTGGAACTCCTGCTGAGCGCCGTGGTCGTGGAATCACAGATTTACTCGTATCTCCTGAAATCGTAGAAGAAATTCGCGGTTTAGCTTATAACCCAATAAACACTATTGGTGGAGCAGGCGGAGCCCCAACTGCTGGTGATGGCATCGCAGGTACAGACACTATGCGTGACGCTGTTTTTAATAGCGCTGGAATTCCTGAGTTTTACGGAGTATCCATTCAAGAGTATAATGAAATGGGTGTAGGACAAAAGTGGAACACTGTTTTTGGAACAGCTGCTGGAGCAACAACTTTTGCTGATAACTATTCAGTTCAAGCAAATGGTGGTGTAGCTCAAGCTATTCAAGCAACAGAGCAAGCTATTGTTGGTGTTGACTTATCACGTGAATCAATGATTCGCGCAGTCGCTACCGATTCCGAGTCCGGCGAAGAGTTCTCTCTTATCGCTGACGATCAATTCGTAACACGTCAATCTAAAATTGGTTATTACGGTTCTCTTGAAGAGGGTCGCATGATCATCGACGACCGCGTATTACTTGGTCTCATCGTTTAATTTTATTAAAATTAACGTTTTATAAAAGTCCACCCCGGGAAACTGGGGTGGATTTTTTATTTAAAATCATTATTATATAGTGTATAAACACACAAAGGAAAAAGGTACAAATTATGGCAAATAAAAAAACAACAAAAAAATCGAGTAAAGCTGGCGCAGGAAAACGCGTAAAGCTTGAAGAGTTAAACCAAACCACTGGAAAGAGCTACGAAGAGCAAGTCTCTAGAGCCAGGGAATTAGAGGATATATTAGGAGTTAAGAAAATAAGCCCTTTCAAGACAAATGACAAGAGAATATTTAAAGAGATGCTTGAGGATATGAATTTAACGGACCTTCAGTCTTTTGCTGTAAAGGCCGGAGTGTTTCCGTCTGGGAATAAAACCGTCCTGAAAAATAAAATTAAAAGAGCTTTTGAATCAAGCTTAGTTGGACAGGGGAGTATTCAAGTAATGGGAGAACCTATTAAACTCGACCCTAATAACCCAAAGCATAAAGAGGTTCTTGATTATCTAGGAGGTTAAAATGTCCCACTCGCCTATTAATCCGGAGACAAATATCGGAAAACTCGCATTAAATCTTTATGATCAAGATTTAGGTTTTCACGATCATGGAGAACAGAGAGATGCGGATATAGGGTTAGTGTCTGGTTGGCTAGAAGGGCATCTAGGCGAACTTAACACCGTATTATTCACTTCGTTCAGCGGAGATAATCCAGAAGGGTTAATGCTAGAAGAGCAGACTATACTTAGGGAGATGTACTTATCTGATTATAACCGAAAAGCAGAAAGGAACGCTCTTAGAAAAATGGATGGAGACGGCAAAACCGCTGGCTGGATAATGATTCAAGAAGGGGATTCTGTAATTAAAAAACCAAACACCCCGACTCCAAAATATTATCACGATGCATATTTAGCTTCACAGGAAAGATTAAAGAGCTTAATATACGCTTACAATCTTTACGGAGCCAAACCAAAACAAGTGGCTGGTAAGGACTCCCCAATAAAGCAAGAATAAATTTATAAAATATTATGACAGACGAAATGAACGAAACCAAAGCCGACTCAAACTATAAAAAAGTAAAATCAGAACTTTTTCATATTTGGAAAAAAGCCAGATTGCTTTACGACATGATCACTGAAGAAAAAGACCTGCACGATTCGGTAAAGAAAAATATCACTTCTGCATACGAAGCTATTGATGAATCTATAAGATATATTGAGTATGATGAGATATTCCCAAATAAAAAAGAGGAAGAGCAAGAAGATAATGAAAATAATTTTTTAACGAATCAGGACAAAAGGTATCCTGTGCCAGTCAGTTCAGAAAGCGGTGATCAGTTCGTTACAAGGTGCATTTTAGACGCTAATATGAAAAAAAGATATCCAGTACAATCAGACAGGTTTCAGGCATGTATGCAAGTGTTTAACTCTAACAAGGGACAGCCTGGTTTAAGCCAAAATCCTGGAGAAAAATTCGAAGATCCTATGAAGCCTAATTCTCCCGAAATAAGCGACCCAATTAAGCCTCTTCTTCCTTGATTTTATAAACAACCTCTCCTTTATTAAGGGAGAAGCTTATTGACTGATTCTCTGTAAGATCCTTGTTTAAAAGAAGGGTTGATAGTTTGTTTTCTATATTTTTTTGAATCAATCTTTGTATTGGTCTTGCGCCCATTTTTTCTTTCTCTGCTTGCTCTGATATATGCTTAATTAAAGAGGGGGTTGAGGATATCTTTATTTTTTTATTATTAAGTTTTTCTTGTATTTTAGATACTTCTAGCCTTGTTATCTTTATTAAGTCTTGTATAGTGAAGTTATCAAACATGATTATCTCATTTAGTCTATTTAGAAATTCAGGCTTGAAAAAGACTTTTAGTTCTTCCTTTAGCTTATCTTTAGCGTGAGACGCCGAATGCCCAAAGCCTATTGAAGGTTTTGCGATTTTTTCGCCACCTACGTTTCCTGTAAGTATAATTATACAATTATTAAAATTAACCCTACGACCCGAGTTGTCTGTTACAAAGCCCTCTTCAAGAATTTGCAACAATATGTTTAAGACGTCTGGGTGAGCTTTCTCTACCTCGTCGAATAGCACCACGCTGTACGGGTTTCTTCTGACTTTTTCAGTTAACTCTCCGCCTTCCTCATATCCCACGTAACCGGGGGATGCCCCAATTAATCTACTCGCAGAAATTTTCTCTGAGAATTCGCTCATATCTAACTGGATGAGCTTGTCTTCTCCTCCGTATACGAATTTTGCTATACATTTTGCGGTATGAGTTTTGCCTGTACCGCTTGCCCCAACTAACAAAAAACTTCCAACTGGCTTTCTTGAGTCTTGAAGGCCTGATTTTGATCTCAGAATTGATTCAGAAATCTCCTTAATAGAATCTTTTTGGCCAATAATTTTTTTATTTAAATTCTTAGCTAAGGAGAGAAGCTTTGAGGACTCTTTTGTAGACATTTGAGTTACAGGCACGCCCGTCCTTGCTGAAACCACCTCAAATATATCTTTTTTGGTTACTTGTATTTTAGATTTTATAGTTTTTTTGGCCCATTTTTCTATTACTCTATCATACTCTTCCAGTAAAAATATCTGCTCATCTTCAATCATATCTCTCGAAGCTCCAATCATTTCAACATTAGCCTCCCTGATGCTTAAATCTTGTAACTTTTTTTCTATTTCTTTGGCCGCGTCCGGTCTTTGGATGTTTTTTATTTTAACCTTAGATCCGGCTTGATCCATGACATCTATCGCTTTGTCTGGAAATTGTTTATCGATCATGTACCTAGATGTTAATTCGATAATCAAATCAAGAGTTTCTTCTGGGTAATTTATACTATGAAACTGCTCGTATTTCTTTTTTATTCCCAAGATTATTTGTTTAGTTTCTTCTGCGTTTGGTTCGTTAACCTTTACTGATTGAAATCTTCTGTCCAAAGCTCCATCCTTAAGTATAGTTTTCTTGTACTCGTCTTGGGTTGTAGCTCCAATGCATTTCAACTCCCCCCTAGCCAATAAGGGTTTGAGCATGTTTGCTGCATCCATTGAGCCTTCGGCCGCTCCAGCGCCAACGAGGGTATGTATTTCGTCAATAAATAGGATTATGTTTTTATTTTTTTTAGCCTCATCTATTATGTTTTTTAACCTCTCTTCGAATTGTCCCCTGTATTTAGTTCCAGCTATTAAAGATCCTAGATCTAAAGAGTATATTATTTTTCCTAGTAAAAAATCAGGAGATTCAGCCCTTACTATTCTTTGAGCTAGCCCTTCGACTATGGCCGTCTTTCCAACACCAGGCTCACCTAATAAAACAGGGTTGTTTTTAGTCCTTCTGCACAAAATCTCACATACGTTGCCGATCTCTTCCTCTTTACCTATTATATTGTCAAACTTTCCTTTCTCAGCTAGAGAATTAAGGTTCAATGCGTGTTTCTCTAGGTTTTGTAGGCTAGTGTCCTTTGCTTTTGGCTTTGACGGGAAATAATAACTCTCCTTTTTCTCGGTTTTGTTTTCTTTGGATAGGTGCAAGTATTCCCTTACTTCTGATATAATATCTTCTTCTGATGCATTGAAAGATTTAAAAAAAACAG
>TARA_R110001599_G_scaffold115505_4_pt1 | contig 10568 bp, 9 predicted proteins | sample TARA_R110001599 | Tara Oceans TARA_R110001599 (sample SAMEA4398360) | marine metagenome | biome: Polar Biome; feature: [MES] marine water layer (ENVO:01000295) within the mesopelagic zone...; material: water (ENVO:00002006), including particulate matter (ENVO:01000060) such as...... | reverse complement strand
CTGCGGCGGCTCGAATTGTTGCGGGGAAAGAGAACCGCCAGTTCCTCAGGCGTGTATTCATCGACAGCGATCACTTGAGAAACAAGATCATTCATCTCTTCAATGTCTTTCATTTCAGCATCGCTCAACATGCCAGCATCTTGCGCTTGCTGAGGGGTTTTATTTGCTTTGCGCAAGCGGTTCATCACTGGTGCCATTTCGATCACTTTGGCATAACATCGGTTAAGTGCCATTACTCCGTTGCGCTCGCAACCCTCATGTACTCTACCGACAATCCGGTCACGGGTGTGCGAGGGATGAAACAACAGATCGCTGCATGTTGCGACCAGCTGGTCATCCGGCCCGCGCTGCGTGGTGCCAGGCCAAATGAGGAACCGCAGCACCCAAGCACCCCAGCGGGTAGGCAGATTCACGATGACGTCGTCCAGTGCTGTCTGAATGCGTTTGAACCCGTCAGCGGCGACATAATTCAATAGGGGCAGATCAGCCTCTTGCCTGCCTTCGTCTTCCCATCGTTTCAATGCGGCGGACAGGATGTACATCTCCGACAGGATATCGCCCATCCGTGCCGAGATCATTTCCTTGCGCTTGAGCGCACCGCCTAGCGTTAGAAAACAGAAATCGACCGTCAGAGCATAGGCCGCTGACCAGCGAGAGAGCTGACGGTAGATCGGCGTCGCTTTACCTGCATCTGGCGCAGGTGCAAACCGCCCTCCGCTAAGGGCTCGACCCCATGCGCGGAACAACGTCTTTGTCGTGTGAACGATATGTGCCCAAACGCTTTTGTCGAACATTTCCAGCGATTTGGTGGGGTCTTCTTCCTGTAAGGCAAGCATGTTGTCGAGCATGTGCGGATGCGCACGTATAGATCCTTGTCCAAAGATGATCAGACTGCGGGTGACGATGTTCGCCCCTTCCACTGTGATGCCGATGGGCACGGCACGGTAAAGCGGCAGCAGGTAATTTGATGGCCCGTCAATCACCGCTTTGCCGGAATGAACGTCCATCGCATCGTTCAGCGCCTCGCGCATTTTGAAGGTTGCGTGTGCCTTCATAATGGCGGAAATCACCGATAACGCCCGCCCTTCGTCCAAACCGGCACATGTCAGATGGCGTGCGGCGTCCATTGCATAGGAATCAGCTGCCAGCCGCCCCAAGCGCGCCTGTACCCCACCGAACTTGCCGATGGGCAGGCTAAACTGCTGACGAATGCGGGCATAAACACCGGTAGTGTGCGCGCTCAGTGCAATGGCCGCGCATCCCATAGAAGGCAATGAAATACCACGCCCTGCGGCCAATGCCGACATCAGCATCATCCAACCCTTGCCCGCGTAGTCAATTCCACCAATGATATTGTCGATCGGGATGAATACATCCTTACCCGTGGTTGGCCCGTTCATGAACATGGTCGAAGATGGCAGATGCCGTTTCCCGGTCTCAACACCTTTAAGATTTGTGGGCACCAACGCACAGGTGATGCCGATATCTTTGGTGTCCCCCAGAAGGCCGTCAGGATCATGCAATTTGAACGCCAGACCGAGCACGGTACAGACCGGTGACAGCGTGATATAGCGCTTGGCCCAATTGAGCTTGATGCCCAGAACCTCTTTACCCTCCCACTGGTCCTTGCAGATCACACCTTCATCCACCATCGCAGATGCATCTGACCCAGCCTCGGCACTGGTCAATCCGAACGCTGGCAATTCGCGGCCATCTGCTAGGCGAGGCAACCAGTAGTCTTTCTGCGCGTCGGTGCCGAACATGTGTAGTAATTCGCCTGGCCCCAACGAGTTGGGCACCATCACCGTCACCGCCACGGCTACTGACCGGGTGGAGATGAAACGTATTATCTCAGAGTGAGCGAAGGCAGAGAACCCCAATCCGCCATAGGACTTTGAAATGATCATGCCAAAAAATTTCTTGTCGCGCAGGAATTTCCAGACGTCGGGTGGCAAATCGGCTGCCTCGTGGTTGATCGTCCAGTCGTCGATCATGCCGCAAAGTTCGCGACAGGGGCCGTCAAAAAAAGCTTGCTCATTTTCGCTGAGCTTGGGTGTTTTTACCTTGTGCAATTTCGTCCAATCGGGGTTGCCCGAGAACAACTCAGCTTCCCACCAGACCTCACCGGCAGTCAACGCCTCGCTCTCGGTCTGGGAAAGGGCGGGTAAAACTCCCTTCGCCCATTTGTGAATCGGTTTCGTTAAATAGGTCGCGCGCAGACTGGTCATTGCATTTCCTCTCAAAAGATAAACCCCCGATGGGGTGTCGAGGTTCCTATGACACTATCACAATTCTGGAATACTGGTGCATCTTGCACTCTTTTCGCTTGGCGAACCTACCGTCATATCGCTGTCGATACTGGTGTTTTGTATTTTATACTTAATAATGCATGTGCAACCGTGGGGCATATATAAAATGGTCGCGACCATGTGATAATGGGCATGGCGGCGATCAGCCATGGAGAAATGACGCAATGTCATCCTTTTGATCCATGGCATCCTTATAGCCGAGATCAATCAACGCACCGACATACCCAGGTTCAAATAGTAGATAACTGACCAATCGATCATCCTTACCCCACGACCCCAGACTGCGCAGCAGCAGGCGGATCGAATTGGGCATTTCATCGGTGTGCTCCGATGCGACCACGCGGAGATCACGAGATGGCGAAATCATCTTCGTGTCGATCATCCTTAACGGCATGTCCTTGCGTGCCCTGCTGGACATCCGCGATAGGGTATCATTGATCCGGCAGAGCCGTTCATGATCAGATTCAAGATTATCGTTGAACATAATATCAAGCGCATGTCCCGCCATTTCACCCATTGAAGGATAGCCCTGCTCCTTACCCTCTTGAGGACCGACGTGTTTGTCTCGCACGCTAATGATGAACAACCGATCAGCCCCCATGCGGATTGGTGCTGAAAGAGGCGCTGTTAGGCGCAAGGATCCGTCGCCGTAATAGTGTTCCTCCACCCTGACTGCTGGAAATACAAATGGCAGCGCGGAAGACGCCATAAGATGATTGGTGCCAATTTCGGTTCTAATTCCTATCCGCTTGGCGCGTTTCCATTCTTCGATGCTATCGCGGGCCATGAACCACGTAACCGCCTGACCGGCCGCATAACTGGATGCGGTAATGCAAAGTGCGTCAAGGGTACCGCGTCGGATCGAGCTGTGTAGATGACGCCAATTCGTTTCACGTTCCAAAAAATGCTTCAGTGGCGTGTTGTCCAAAAGCGCCCAAGGGTGGCCAATGCCCAACCCCCCGAAGGCAATCGAACAAAGCCAACGGGCACTGGACGCGGCGATGGCGGTCGCGTGGGTGTGATAGATATTGTTGCAATGCAGTCCGCGCCAAAGCTTTTCCAGATGATGGACACCGTGCTGGAAATCGCTGGAACTGGCGGCCAGTGGGGCCGCATTAATTGCACCTACCGATGCGCCTGAGATGATCGAGAAGGGTGTCCTGCGGACTTTTTCGATCTCTGCCACGGCTTTTAGTACGCCGATCTGATAAGCACCGCGTGCGCCACCACCCTGCAACACCAGTGCCGTGTTTATCCTACTTTTAATCTTTCGCGTCATAGTTCTGCCCCTACACCGTATACCCACTTCGTTAACGCAATCGCCTCAGTTGTGTTGTCGCATACAAAAAATTCAACCAAAAAGCAGAATTTCACCCGGCGTTCGGTCACGCTGACGGCAAAGCAAAAAGGCGTGCTATCGTTAGGTTCCGACATCAGGAAGGGCTTTACCGAATGCAGCGCGGAGGTTTGACAAGCGGGCCTTTCTACTTTCCAAGTCTTAGGGTCAGAGCCACCGGTTTTCAGCCGGTTAGCTTCAGCTAAACCTTTGATGATTTCTTCTCCTCATTTTGAAGCACCGAAGGGGTAAAGCTTCAAAATGAGGAGAAGAAATCATGGCCTATTGTACCGGTAACTATACCAAATTTTACCACTGATATCCGTTGCCTTTTCATGCAAGAGGGGTCTGGTTTGGGTGACAAAGTGTGGATTTCCACGCAGAAGTGAGCCGGATAGACGGATAGTTTTCACTGAGATTTGAGCCACGTGACTTTTCCCTCAGCCTTGCGCCCCAGCGCAACTGATAATCCGATTCTGATCCTGCAGGACACTACGAAATTCTCCTTCAAGCGCGCTGAGCCGGAGAATGTTGAGTTTGCCGGAACATCATGCGGTCGCAAGATGAGGGATCGGCGATGCAGTTCCTTATCCCTCTAAGCGGTAACGCGAGTTCCATCCAGCACGCAGAGGGTCTCCCAGCATTTCTCGATCAGCCACCAGTCGAAATCGGGTAAGTCAAGGAGCGTGTCGGAATGACAACATAGGCCTCCTCCCAGCCACTCGGCGGAGGGAACATCGGGGCCCTCCAACTCTGTTATCAACTCTCTATCGAACGTGATGTCTTCCCAGTGCATAATCCTCTTGAGATGTATCATGCGATCCCAACTTCATCCAAATGCCAAACGTCTCCGGAACGCACCTGCCGTAGGCGTAAATTTCGTGCGATCAACGGTCCAAATTTGAGGGTCCAGCGACGGATCGTTTCGTATGAAACCTCAATCCCGCGTTCGAGCAGCATCTCGTCGACTTCACGCAGGCTCAGGTTGAAACGGATGTACAACCAAACCGCGTGGGCAATGAGCTCGCGCGGAAAACGATGGCGTTTGTAGGAAATTGAAGGAGTTATCATGCCCCAAGATAACTCCTCCACTCACGCCAGTGCAAACAACACTGATTTAATGTGACAACACCCGGCGGGGGCATCAATTTGACCTAACAGACCTGGCAGCGCGGTGGAATCTCCGACGCCATCGGTGGTCAAATCGGAGCAGACGATCTCGCCGCTGACAAGATCGAGACCGAGGTGCAGCTTGCGCCAGGACCGCCGTTTGCGCTTGGTTTTATGCTTCCCCTATAGCCACTCGCCCGCATCGTGGATCTTCACCCCGGTGCTATCCACGACCGACTGGATTCCCGCTTTGCCGTTGGCCTGTCGCTGAACGCGCAATGTCAGGCCGTTGCCCCGGCGCGACAAGGTGGAGAAACTGAGCACCGTGATTTCGACCCCCAGCAGCTTGGCAAGCGAACACATCAAGCCTTGAGTCTGGCGCAGCGGCTGCCGGAACACCATGCTCAGGGTCAGGCAGGTCTCAATCGCCAGATCTGAATAGACAGGCTGTCCACCCGGCTTCGTCCTGCGCGGCGCCGACCACAAAGCGAGCGCCTCTTCGCTAATCCAAACCGTCAGATCCCCTCGCCGCCGCAAGCTTTCGTAGTACTCAGCCCAATTCGTCACCCGATGCTTCTGCTTGGGGATCTTGCCACGACGATCAGCGTTGAACTTGTGCGGTATCTACAGCATTCTGAACGGAAAAGACCGCACCCAATATCACCTGAGCGGGGTGCCATGCAACAAGGCCCCTTTGGCCTTTATGTCAACACTGGCCTCGTCTTGTTCCCAAAACCTTACCCTATCACTGAAACCACCAAGTTTCGCCCACTCTCGCGGGCCTTCAAGCCGCGCGTGCGCGGGGCAAAACGGGTGGCCGGAAATTTGCACTGACAAAAGCGCAGGTTCGAATGGCTCAAGCAGCAATGGCGAACAGGGACACATCCGTTTCCGAGCTATGCAAAGAACTTGGCATGAAACCCGTCACGCTCTATCGATACGTCGATTCCAGCGGAAAGCTGCGCGACTACGGAAAACGGGTTCTCGGCCACTAACGTAGGATTCCACACTCTCCCGCAAAGGACCCCGGAAAGGCCGGTTTCATCGGGAGGTGCGCCTATCTCAGGTCAGTCGCGGCAAATGCGGTTTCGACGGCATCCAGAAACAATTGCGCCTCGGACCGTTGCAAAACAAGCGGGGGGCGGATCTTGAGGATGTTTGCGCCCGGTCCTGTGGCGCTGATCAGGACGCCGTTTTCGCGCAGGTGATTGACGATGGAACTTGCGCGCCCGGCGTTGGGTGCGTTTGTCCCGCGGTAGGTCACACATTCCACCGCCAGAAACAGCCCCGCGCCGCGCACATCACCGATGGCACTATGGCGCATTGCAATGTCCTGCAACCCGTCTTTGAGAAAGGCACCTGTGCGCGATGCATTGTCCTGCAAGGCTTCGTCTTCGATTACGTCGAGAACCGCCATACCGGCAGCAACGGCCACCGGGTTGCCGCCGAACGTGTTGAAATAGCGCGTCTTCTCTCCGAACTCCTTCACCAATTCAGGGCGCATTGCTACCCCCGACACCGGAAACCCGTTGCCCATCGGTTTACCCATAGTGACCATATCCGGCACCAGCCCATGCCTCTGGAACCCCCAGAAGGTATCGCCCGTCCGTGCGAAACCTGGCTGCACTTCGTCTGCGATAAAGATACCGCCCTCGGCGCGGATCAGATCAACCGCCGGTTTCAGAAAGCCTGCCGGGTCGGGCTGAAGCCCATCGCTTGAAAAGATGGTGTCGACGATGAAGGCCGCCGGTTCGATCCCGTCTGCGCGCATTTCTGCAATCGCTCTGCCCAGATCGGCGGCAAGTTTGGCTCCTTGGTCTTTGGGCGGCACCCGAAGTGTGTCGGGGGCGTCAATCAGCCGTATGCGCGGGCCGCGATGCGCGAATACGCCCAAGGATGGGGAAAGTTCCGCCACCGCTTCGGTTAGCCCATGATAGGCAAGCCGCGTGACGACAACGCCCTGCCGTCTGGTATAGCTGCGCGCAACCCGCAGGGCGATGTCATTTGCCTCTGATCCAGTGCAGGTGAACATGACATGCCCCAAGGCATCGGGCATCGTCGCAAGAAGCCGTTCGGCATAGGTAACCACATCTTCGTGCAGATAACGGGTATGGGTATTTAGCACGCCAAGCTGCCCTGAAATGGCCTGCACGACGCGCGGGTGACAATGCCCGACAGATGCCACGTTGTTATATGCGTCCAGATATTTTTTGCCGACCTTGTCCCACAGCCAGACCCCTTCGCCGCGCACGATATGCAGCGGCTTTTCGTAAAACAGCCGATAGGCGGGGCCGAGCGCCTGGGCGCGGCGTTCAATCAGGGCTTTGTCGTCTGGGTCCAGCGCGCCCGCGTTGGCAGTGTCATAGGCATTGATCATGGTCATGGGGTGTTCACTCCGTTCCTGCGGCGGCGTGCAGGGCATTGATTGCGGTCACATCGCCAAGCCGATCAAGCGCGTCCAAGCCGCGTAGCGAAGCGCCGGCGTTGCGCAGAATATAGGCGGCGTTGTCGGGGTAGCGCTGCGCCCGCGATGCGCCGATCGCAAGGGTGGTGGCATGGCGCAGTCGGATAAGTGTTGGCAACAGCGCGACCTCTTCGTGTTCAAGCGGCAGCTTGCCGGTATAGCCAGCGACCATCGCGCAAATCTGGCGCAACGGGTCTTCCCCCTCGCCAATTTGATAGGAACAGGCAACCGCGAGGTCGCAGACAATCGGCGTATGCACGATATCACCAAAATCAATCAATCCGATAGGATGTGTGGCTTCGGGCGCGTTCACCAAGACATTGTGAGGGTTGAAATCATTATGCACCACCTGCGCACGCAGATGAGGCAGGCGTGGTGCGACCTTCGCGTCAAAGCGATCAAGGGTTTTGTCCAGTCGATCCCGCAGATTGCCGTCCTGTACCGCGCCTACTAAGGGGCGCAGCTGGCCCGCCTGTTTGATATCCCACTGCAAGACATGGCCGGCGGCAGGATGAAAGAAACCGCGCAGGCCCAGTGTCACGCGGGCCAAGAAAACTCCCAGGGCATGATGCAGGCCGGGGCTGGCTGTGGCACTGCTCAGAATGGTGCCGCCGAGATAGGTCAGCAACCGCACGACATGGCTCTGGCCATCGGCGGTCGTCACGGCCTCACTGGCATTGCCGTTGAGACTGGCACAGATGCGTTGGACGGGCAGGGTGGGATCGGCAGAGGCAAGGTGCATCAGCGCGGCGGTCTGCATGTCGGTGACGGCGCGGTCCTCAACCGCGTTGGTGATTTTCAACAGAGCTTCCTCGCCCGTTGTGAGGACGATGAGGAAATTTGCATCCTTTTCCGCCGCCAGCGGCTGGATCGCCCCTGACACACCGTAAAGCCGCAAAGCGACATCGGCTGCCATTGCAGTGTCGAATAAAGGCGGATCATGGGCCAGAAGATCGGCTCTATCCGGGCCGCATTCCGCCAGAACTCCGGCAAGAAATGGGGGTAGACCGACGCTCATGGCCCGATGTCCTCGGTCCCGCACCATTCCGCGATAAATAGCGCCATGGCTTGCGTGATCTTTTTGACAGAGCTGATGCTGACGGATTCATTGATGCCGTGAATGTTGCGCGATTTCGGGCCGTAGCACAGAGCCGGTATCTTGTTATAAAGCGCATAGACGCGGGTATCGAGATAGCCTGCCGTCATGAAAGACTGCAGCGGTGCGCTAATTGCTGCTTCATGGGCGCGTTCGAGCACGGCTTCTGCCTCGCTGCCCGGTTCTAGCACATAGCCTTCGGCGTGAAAGCCGTTAAAGACGACTTTCGGCGGGTTGTTCGACAAAAATCCATCTGTCTGGGCAAAGGCGCTGACCCGTTCGGTGATTTCGCGGGCGGCATCTTCTGCGCTGCGTCCGGGATAGATCGAAACGCGGCAATCAATGTTGCACCATGACGGCACGGAGGAGGCCCAGTCGCCGCCGTCGATCTTGCCGATGTTAAGGTTGAGCGGGTGTGCTTCGTCCTCGAAATGTGGATGATCACCCTTTTCAGCGTTCCATTCTTCTTCCATCTCGCGCAAGACAATGATGACGCGGGCGGCGGCGTCGATGGCGTTGGCACCTTCGCCCATTTCGCGCACATGGACGGGCACGCCGCGCACCTGAACCTGAACCTGAAACCAGATCACACCGGTATTGGCCCGCACCAGCATTTCTTCTTCGGGTTCGGGGATGATAACGGCATCTGCTGTGTAGCCTTGCAGATAGGTTTGCAGCGCACCATTGCCGGTGGATTCTTCCTCGACCACGGATTGAACATAGACCGTCGCCGCAGGGTGCAACCCAATGCGGCGCAGTGCGTCCAGCGCAAATATATTTGCCGCGGCACCTGCCTTCATGTCGCCGGCACCACGCCCATACATCCAGTCGCCGTCGATCTTGGCCGAAAATGGTGGGTCGTCCCACATGTCGTGCAGTCCTTCTGGCACCACATCGAGATGCGATTGCAGGATAAGCGAGCGGCCCGTCTCATCGCGGGGGCGATGGATGCCCACGACGATGGGTGCGTCGGAATGATCCTCGGAATATTTCGACCCGCCGGGATGTACTTCAATCGCGGCGCGGTCCATCTTGAACCGGTCCATCGCATAGCCGCGCGTTTGCAACGATTTGAAAAGAAAGTCCTGGATGGCATGTTCATGCCCCCGCAAGGAGGGGACCTGCACCAGTTTTTGCGTGAAGGAAATCTGGTCAGAAAACCCGTCCTCGACGGCCTGAATGATCCGGTTCCTGAGGTCTGCACTTAGTGCCACGTCGTTTCCTTTCAGAGGTCAGAGCGCCGCTTCGATGAGGTAGGGGCCAGGTTCTTTCGCTGCATCCTGGATCGCGCGCATCAGGTCGGTCACGTCTTCGACCCGGCGGCCCGGTACGCCCATCCCTTTGGCCAACGCCACGAAATCGAGATGGGGGCGGTCGAGGTTGAGCATGCTTAACGCGTCAGGGCCTGGTTGGGCCCCGACATTGTGCAACTCGCCCTTGAGGATTTCATAGGACCGGTTCGCAAGAATGATCGTCGTTACATTTGCGTTCTCTCGGGCCTGCGTCCAGAGGGCCTGAATGGTATACATCGCGGAGCCGTCGGCCTGCAGCGTAATGACAGGACGGTCCGGGCACGCGATGGCCGCTCCCGCTGAAAGCGGGATGCCGATGCCGATTGACCCACCTGTCAACGCCAGCCAGGTATTGGGCGCGGCGGTGTCGCCTGCCTCAAATATGGCCCCGCCGGAAGAGACAGCCTCATCCACGATGATCGCGTTGTCTGGCAATGCATGGGCCAGGGCAGCGGCGATGTTCTTTAGCGTGATCGCACCTGCCATTGGCACAGGAAGCGTGGGGAGGTCGCGCGGCTTGCTGGGTTTTGCGCCGATGCGGTCTGCAAGCGCGGCGAGTGCTGTGAGGCCATGCCCATCGACATCGGCCAGCGTGACCGTGTTGCAGCCAACGGGCAGCAGCAGGCTTGGCTTGCCGGGATAGGCAAAGAAGGCCACGGGCGGTGTTGTCTCAACGAGAATAGCGCGCGTGTAGGGTGCAAGAGTTTCGAGTGCGGCGTTGATCGGGTAGGGGATCTTGCTCACGGCAAAGCGGCCCCGCCCACGTTCCATCCGGCGGTTCGATGTTGGCGCGAGAATATCTGCCCCGGTTCTTTCAGCGATGCCGTGCAGGAGGGCCAATGCATCAGTATCCTCAAGCACAGCGTTTCCCGCAATGATCACGGTTTTCTCGCCGCTTTCCAGCGCTTTGATGGCGGCGGATAGCGCGTGTTCGTCCAAGGCGGTGGGGCCTTTTGGTGCG
>TARA_R110001599_G_scaffold146882_5_pt1 | contig 10584 bp, 13 predicted proteins | sample TARA_R110001599 | Tara Oceans TARA_R110001599 (sample SAMEA4398360) | marine metagenome | biome: Polar Biome; feature: [MES] marine water layer (ENVO:01000295) within the mesopelagic zone...; material: water (ENVO:00002006), including particulate matter (ENVO:01000060) such... | reverse complement strand
ACCGGAGTGGGGCAAGCCCACCTGTAAGCAATGGTGGGAGGAGGGCACCGAGGGTCTACGCCAGCAGTTGATTGACGCGGCGGACGCCACGGCGGGAGGGCTTTCCGGCCTGGTGGTCACAATTGCGCCGGGTTTGGCCAGTGAACAGCAACAGGATGCCGTCGCCCGCACGGTACTCACCAACGCGCCCCCGATCTGGTCGAGTAACGACCTGGTGGCGGGCAATACGGCCAACACCGGCTGGCTGGCCACGGCAGAGAATCTGGTGAAGGGCGGCCTTGCCGCAGGCGGTGTGGTCACCGCCTCAGGCCTGTTTGCTGTCACCATGACCGCGGTCCTGCAGGCCCTGCCCATGGTGCAGGCCTTACTGCTGCTGAGCATCTATGCCCTGCTGCCCATGATCGTGGTGCTGTCGCGCTACTCAATCGCCATGATGGTCACCGGTGCGATGGCCATCTTCACGGTCAAGTTCTGGACCGTCCTGTGGTATCTCGCCATGTGGGTGGATCAGAACCTGATTGGCGCCATGTACCCTGACGCCAATACGTTCCTCCTGATATTCGCCAATCCCGGCGAACACGATGCCAAGCGCATGTTGCTCAACATGATCACCACCAGTCTCTATCTGGGCCTACCACTGCTCTGGAGCGGCATGATGGCCTGGGTGGGGATCCATGTCGGGCGCGCAATCAGCGCTGCATCCGCCCCTTTGACACTTCCCAGTGAAAACGCAGGGCGACAGGGTGCTGCTATTGGTAAAGCTGCAGTCAGCCGCGCCGGTAGACGATAGCTATTCTAATCCCGTTCATACCACCCAAAAGGGTCGGTGCCAGCGTCAAGGCGGCCGGTGCGGTAGTTGTACTCGCCCACCAGATCAGAGTCATGAAGTCGGCGCTGGTCCTCCTGTACCTCAGCCGATGCAGCCACATCGCCGATAAACCGCCACACTGCTTTGATAACAGCGAAAACCAGTTGAAACGGCGCTTCTTTCATTCCGCCCACCCCGACTTGTGGGAAATTCGACTATCTAAGTCTAGATCTGAATTCTTCTCCTTTCCAGCGGAAGCCTTCTCCAATGACATATGAGCCTGGAGCAGGGGCTGACCGAGGGAGTCTGATCATCCTCGGCAGCGCCCGGTCAGTAGACCTCGGTGAGCGATGACGCGGAATATCAGATATGTGCGTGTCAGTCATTTTGTACGCGGCTATTGGGGCGATAACCCTTGATCGGCTGTTGGGTGTCGGCTACATGGGTTGTGCCGACGGCACAAATAGAGGCAAACTCAATACTGCGGTAGCTCTAGAGCCGGATTTGGTTTTGGGGATCGGTCAAAAGAAGTCTATGAGTCTGTCAGATATGGCAAAGAGTGCAAGGCTGTGGGTGTGCGGATTGGCTTGTGCGATGGCGTCAGCGGGCGCACATACTCAGGTCTTCAAGTGCACCGACGATTCTGGCAACGTCAGTTTTACCGACCGACCTTGCGTTAGCTCTCAGAAGTCGGAGGAGATGGAGATCCGCGCTGCGCCGGCGCAGCCTTCAGCCCTCAGCAAAACGGCCGCCGAATATGAAAGTGAACGCCAGCGAAAACGCGCAAAGCGGGAAGAACTAGACCAGCGCGTTGCTAACGCCGAGGCCGAAGTGAGAAAGATTAAATCTGACAATGTCGACGCAGAGAAGTGCAGCAGCGCACGGAGGAAAATGGCGGCCATGAAGAGGCGTGATCCGATTACCTATAATCTGGATGTGAGCTATTTTGAATTTCAGCAAGCTGCTGAACTTTATTGTGGAAATTAGCCGACTGGTTTTGAGGTGTTGGCGGTATCCGAGACTGGCTATGACTGGCCCCGTTCCGCGTACCATTGGTGCAAACCGGCAGGAATGTGGCGTCATTATCAGGGCTCAGCCAATGCACGACTCCCAGTGGCCCGAGAGAACATCAGCAGAGGTCTGCTAGCGACCCGAAGCGGTCGCTCGGGATCAGGAAAAAAGTACATCTATTACTGGGCAGTCGGGTGAAGTGTTGGCCTTACACTGACTAATCAAGTCCTTCAGCGTTCGTTCCATTTTCCTCAAATCTTTGATCTTATCTTGTACGTCATCGAGATGTGATGCCGTTGTCCGGCGAACTTGTTCACAGGTCTTCCCTTGAGAGTCTGCTAAGCCAAGTAATTCATCAATTTCGCTAATCGAAAACCCGAGTTCACGGCAACGGCGAATAAATTTTAGCCTCGCCGCGTGGTCATCTGTGTATATCCGGTGGCCGCCACCACTTCTTTCTGGCTCATTGAGCAATCCGCACTTTTCGTAGTACCGAATGGTTTCACCTTTGACACCTGTCGATTTTGCCAACTGGCCCCGCGAGTAGGTTGCGCGTAGATCGGTCATTTAGGGCTTGATCCTGTAGTTACTACAGGTTTTATAGTCGTGAACACTATCACCTGTCAACGCTTGGGAGAACAAAATGGGACGGATTGTAAGTTCGATGGACAAGGTTGGTGTCGGCGGCGTCATCATCGCCGCGCTTAGCTGCGCAGGCTGCTTCCCTGCCTTGGGCGCGCTAGCCGCCACACTCGGGCTTGGATTTCTAAGTCAATTGGAGGGAGTGGCCATCACCACATTGTTGCCGATATTTGCTTCCATCGCGCTTGCAGTCAACGCTTATGGCTGGTTTCAGCACCGCAGACACTGGCGTGGCGTATTATCAATTCTTGGACCAATCGCAATACTCGCTACCCTGTACCCTCTCTGGCAGTACGGCTGGAGTACTTATTTGTTTTACTGCGCACTGATCCTAATGCTACTTGTGTCGGTCGCGGATTTGATATGGCCAGCAAAACGAGAGTGCAAGATTTCAGGGGCAGCAATATGAGCGAAACTATCCCTCAATCAGAGATCACATGCCCCACTTGCCGCCACAAAAAGCTGGAGGTCATGCCGACGGACGCTTGCCAATGGTTCTACGAGTGCGAAGGCTGCCACGAGATACTAAAGCCAAAGCAGGGGGACTGCTGTGTTTACTGCTCCTATGGTTCAGTGAAGTGCCCCCCGATACAGGCGGGAGCTTCTTGCTCCGGGTAAAATTCTCCTGACCGGCCGCAGTTGGCCGGAACCAGCACTAAGGTATTGGCAGTAATGAACGCGACAACTAAGTTGATAGAGGGGGGTGGTCTGCCGAGGTGTGCCTCTGTTTCTGGAAGTTCTAGATATTGGTATCATTCTTCAGTGCAAGGAGTCGCTTTTTTAGAGGGGCTGCCTTGCCTGGATGAAACCGCTCCAAGTGTAGGACTCGACCCATTGCCTGGGCATAGGGGCCGCGTTCAAACGAAAGTGTCTCACCGTTCGATATGCGCAATTCTATGTCACGCACGGCGGCGCGGGTTCTGCTGTATACAGCTTTCCCCAGACCAGGTTTGGCGTTCACGGAAAGCTTCGTGACTTCCATGCGAGTGCCGGATGTAGAAATCTCATGCTTAGCCCGCTTGGGCTGATACCCATGCTTGAGCAACATGCCGTATATCTGCCGTATCACTTCCGATTTTTCCTGATTGCCTAGGAAAATATTTGATGACACGGCGATATCATCGACGTAGCGAGAGTAGATAATTCCTTGGGTTGCGAGCCTTGTATGTAACGTCGGCTCGTCCCGCCAAAATACGAGGTTCGCCAGGAACGAGCTGGTGATAGCACCTTGTGGCAGTTCACCTTGCCGAGTGGTTAGTTGGGTCAGGCATTGCGACACTTCTTGACTGAAGCCGAAAACTCCGAGCCAGATGTTGAATACATGCTCTGCGGAAGTAGAGGGGAAAAATCCGCTGATGTCTTCATTGATGACAATTTTGGTCTTCGTATGAAGCGCGGCGTTCGCTTTATAGTCGCTGCCTTTGATGCTTCCAGTCAAATAGGCGGGGTAGTCTACATAGTCCAGAATCTGGTTTTTGATCCTTCGGTGGACTTTTTTCAGCGGCGCCAGGGCATCGTAGGTGGTACGGGTGCTGCCATCCGGCTTGGTAATGGACTTTGCGACGCGGTATAGATTATCTGCCCGCTGTGCAAGCGATACCAGTTCATCGACAGATAGCCCCAACGGCAAACACAGGGCATCCAGCGTGCCGATACGGCGTTGGCTATATGAGGGTGCGCTGGTTGCTGGCGGGTTCATTGAGTAATTCCAGTGCTGTACGCGCAAGTTCTCCTTGCAGCGTCTTATCAATGCCGTCCAGATCCCCGCCTTCTGCGCCCAGGAAAAAGAGGATACCTACGGGTACGCGCAATGCGTGTGCGATCTTGGTCATGGTGGAAAGCGTTGGATCACGCTTGTTGTTTTCCAGCATGGACAGGTAGGAGACAGAGCACTCAGCCTGACGTGCAAGATCAGCCTGGGAGACTCTCCGCCGAGTGCGGCACAGCTTGATGGCTTGTCCAAGGTTCATGAGCTACTCCGATAAATCAAATATTGGGCCTGCTGCGTCTTGACTCACTCTCATCATTTCATCCAGTCAGTGAGATTACTCACTGCTCGGATTACGATGTCGGTGATGCGCAGAGCCTGGAACACAAGTTCACCGTGTTCAAGCTCCCGCATTTCCGAACTTTCAAGTGTTTTGCGTAGTTGCTGCAACACATCATCCAGTTCTGCCAGAGCGCCAGCATCGAGTTGGCTGTAATGCGCATCGCGCAGCTTTTGTAGCGTTGCGACGATGTTCCTTAAAGTCTCGTACTTCATCGGATTGCTCCCTTTAAACTCGGCAAAAGCGCCGAAGCCCCGTAACAAGGCGATTGGCCGAAAGGAGCCAACTCGATGCGCAAGCCCAACACCAGTCTTCGCGGCTATGAAGCCCCGTTTCTGCGACCACCTGATTGCGGCTACCGATTAGCGGACTACTTGCTGCTAATGGCGGACACACGGCGGCGAGAGGGCGGACCTTCGCGGCTGACCGGATACTGCCGGCCTGCCTCACCTCAAAATCTCCAACACTGGATGAAGGAGCGGCCTGAATTACTTCAGGCTATACACACTGACCTATCGCATTTACGGTAAGAGCAACACTTTAAAGAACAAACACCTAGGCGGTTCGCCTAGCCAAGCCCATTGAAACACAAGAACCGCTGAATGGCAATAATTATTTACTGTCAGTGAATATTTGTGCGTGTGAGAGAACTTCCCGCCAATTACAAGATCAACTCGCTTTCTCTTGATACCGCACGATCACTGCTTTTTGCGTCCCGGCGTACTGCCCGGGCTCGAGAGCTGTGCCCCGCGCTTCGTGTCAAATCGCGGCCATCCGGCTTTGATCTCTGATGGCCTCCGGCCCTTGCGGGCTCCGCTGGACTATCCATAGCTTTGTTTGAGAGGTGGGTGTAGGGCAGTCTTGCTGTTTTCCCTTCACTGTACTGCACCGGGCCGGCGCCGGTCCCGGGCGGGGGCCTCATTGAACAACTTTCCTCAAGTTTCGGGGAGAGGTACGCAGTGAGCCAAGCGAACTACAGGGCACAACAGGCGGGGGCTTGCTAATAGGCTGGCGCACACAGCCCAATAAACACCTGTAGTCGGGCTGGTAGCCAGCCAGCAACAAGCGCGGGCGTTACTGAGTGGCCGCTTATGGCCGCTAGTGTAAATGGGCGCGGATTTGGATTATCTACACCTGCATGCTACCCGAGGCGAGGGCTGCGTAATTGCCGCTTTGTGCAACTCAGAAAACTAAAGGCCCCGACCTTATCGGAAGATTCTTGCATCTGTCACACCGTTGTGCCCGCTCGGATCTAACCTCAGGTGAGATACCATATATCCTCGCGGAGCTGCACGTGACCCAGTCCCTCCAAGGCAGAAAGTACCTGAGCAACTGATTTCGTGGGCTTTCTTTTATAGACCGTGGCCAGCATGTCTGTTGTCTGGGGGGTCACGGAAAGCTGGGAGCGCACTACCTCAATTTGCTCACGTAGGGACTTCGGCCAGGTCAGCTTGCCGGTGGTCGCAGCTGCAACGGGTGATCCGGTAATGCTCGCTGCTGTCGTGGTCGCCAGGTCGGCACCGATCTGCTTGGCGTCGAGCGCCTGGTACTCTGGGCGGAGCCAGCGGACCCTGCCGTTAGCTTCCTCTCTGGCGCGCTCTTTGTTGAGCTTTACCAGTCGTATTAGCAGTTCCTCCTCGGCCTCAGCCTGGTCGGCAGGCTTGTCTGGCAGTGGAGTGGTCGCCCCTGGACAGCCCACCAGTATCTCCCCAATATCAGACCACCCGTAAGCTTCGAATACAGCGCGATCAAGCTTGTCGTGGTCCTCAAGGAGGGTGCTGACTAGGCCTTGTTGGTTGATGGCCTTCTCTTTGTCATTCAGCTCTTGTTCCGCGCGGAGCTTTTCCATTACGTTGTACATGCCTGTCAGCGTCAGCTCGGCGTTGGTCGCTTGCTGTTGTTTGCGATGGGCGTCGATGCGCTCGGCGAGTGTTCCTATGTTGGCGATGTGCTTGGGACTGAGGGCTGGACAGGGATAGGTTTCGAAGCAGCGGGTCTTGTTATATCGGGGATCATTGCCGATACCAAGTCTTCCACCGGCAGCGAGCGCCCACGCCACATGCACCCGGCTAGATAGCACGCCCAATATCGCCGGGTTATCCACGGCAATATTGACCAACATGTTATCTGGTAATATTTCCGTTTCCAGGAAAGTAAAGAGCCTGTGTTTGGTGGTCTCCACCGTGGCGATGTAGCGGGTCAAGCCTGAAAGCTGGTGGCGCAGCTTAGGATTTGTCTCGCCAAATAGCCACCAGTTGCGGCGACGTACCTCTCGCTTATTGTTGTCCCGCTCTGGTTTTACCCTCTCCAGTACCCACTGATAAACCGCAGGATATTGCTCGCGCACTGCATCTGCAGATAGACCAAACAGATCAATCACCATCACGTCACGGGATACTTGAGTGAGGTCACGCCCATTGCGATAGTGTCGAATATGCTGCTCCAGCCTGCCGATTTTCCCTAAGCCGAGAGTCTTCGCCTCATCTCTAGTGACCACGAAACCCTTTCCGAACAGGCATACCCCCCTGTTGCTAATAGCATGATTAGCCATCAGCGGTTGAGCACTGGCCACGTCAGCTCCAACGCTCAGGTTAGCGAACACCTTGCCGACACGCTGGCTCAACAGCACCTCTCGTGCTTCACGGTCTTCGCTCAACACCTCATTCGTCACTTGACGCAACTGACCTTGTTGCTCGCCAGCCACGCCCACCGTCATGGCAATACGCACAGCTGCACCATCATTGACGTCTACCCAGGGATGGTCGGGTATGGCGAAAGCCAAAGAGAGTGGGTTCTTGATGTCTCCGAGATGGGGCTCTAGAACTCGGCGGTTGAAGGCTTGACGCAGGCTGTTGGTAGTAATGAATCCGAAGCGCCGTGCCTGGCCGTGACGTACCTTCTCGGCGGCAGTGTGCCACCAGTACATCACGAAGTCGGCAGAGTCAGGCACGAAGCCTTTGAATACCTCTCGAACAGCATCCACATATCCATCCCCCAATGAGCGACGCATCGTCGAGGCACCAATAAATGGGGGATTACCGACGATGTACTCCGCCTCCGGCCATTCTGTTCGCCGCGGGTTGTGGTATCGGTATACGGTGGTCCGGCTGGTCTCCTCAGGGATCAGTTCGCCGGTGGTTGGGCTTATCTTCATGGCGACTCCATCCCAGATGGTCACCGGGTCGCCATTCTCGTCCAGCTCCGGCGCGCGGCCGTCGTATTCGATCAGCGCATCTTGGTGCCGAATGTTTCGGAAGTCACGCAGTATGGGATCCGGAATGTCCAGCTTCCCATAAATACGGTGGTGCCACTGGAGGTAGCCGATCCAAAGGACGATTTCAGCGATGGCGGCCGCCCGGGGATTTATCTCGAGCCCTAAGAACTGGTGCGGGTCAACGGTCAAGCCTTCGGTCTCAAAGCTGGTCTGGCCGGCGGAAAGGTCACGGATCAGGTTTAGTACCTCACCTTCGAGGCGCTTCATGTGCTCCAAAGCGACGTAAAGGAAGTTTCCGCTGCCGCATGCGGGGTCCAGCACTCGCGTTTGGCAGAGTTGGTGATGGAAATCCCTGAGCTCGGCGAGGGCTTTCTCCTGGCTTCCCTGCTGGAGCCAGGTCTCGGCAGCTACTTGTATCGTGCGCCACTGCTCCCGAAGAGGATCAATCAGGGTCGGCATAACAAGCCGCTCGACGTACTCCCGCGGGGTGTAGTGGGCGCCCAGCTTGTGGCGTTCCCGGGGATCCAGAGCTCGCTCAAGTAGTGTGCCGAAGATGGCCGGCTCCACGTAGCGCCAATCGGCTTTGGCGGCCTCCCATAGCAAGCCGATCTGATCGGAGTTAAGGGGAATCGGGTCGATACCCCGGAAAAGGCCGCCGTTGAATTGGCGGATCTTGGTGTTCAACAGGGGGCTATAGCCGCCATTGTTCATCGACTCCCACAGGGCCCGCAGGGCGTCCGCAAAATGCTCGGGGTTCTTCCGCTGCATTTCCAAGAGCTGGGTGAAGCTGCCGAGCGGTAGCAGCCCCACGTCCTCACTGAACATGGTGAACAGACACCGTTTCAGGAAGTGCGCTACCCGTTCGACCTCATAGCCTTCTTGCTCCAGGCTTTTGGCCAGTTCAGCGAGACGGGCGCTGACTGCCTGGGTGACCCGAGCCGCGTGCTTCGAGGGGTCCAGGCTCTCCGGCTTTGTCCATAACCTGCGGAGCCTGTCTTATATTTCCGTCAGGCGGAGGTCGTCTAGCTGGATGCGGTGATGCCCAGGGTCTGGAAACGGTACATAGGTACCGCCCGAGCGGCTGAATTCGGCATAGAGCTCCAAGGAGCGACCGACATCGGTAACAACAATGAAGGGTGGTCGACCCTCTGCGGTCGCAAGTGACCGCACATATTGGTCAGCCTGATTTTGGGCCTTGAGCATGGCTTTATCCCAGCCATCGGTATCGAGCACTTTACCGGTTTGCTTTGCTTCGAGAACGAAGCACCCCCGCTTGTACAAGTCAATGAAGCCGCGAGTGCTAGTACCGTCGGGTTTGTGGATATCCACTCTGCGCTCGAAAACGTAGGCGTTCTGCTCGGTGTCATCACCAGCGGGGTCAGGTTGGGGGAGCCCGAGAATGGAACAAAGTTCGGTTAGAAACAGCTGGTAGTTTGCTCGCTCGGTACCGCCGACATCGCTCCATCGGGCAATGAAAGGTTCTAATTGATCACCACTGACCGGCGCTGAGTGGTCATGTTGTGTATCCAAAGGCCTACATCCTTTTCACCAGAGTCGCGCAGGATCATCTTTGTCCGATAAAGGTTATCGGCGCAATCCAGTAACGACAAATAGGTTATCCTACTGGGAGCTCGGGCATCTGCAAAGCTCCGCCTTACACTAAGCTGGGCTGTTAGGGGCACTGTAGGGCTGAGTCACGGGCGCCCGGCAATTTACTCATCCAGCGATACCTGGGTGGGGCAACTGAGCATAGGGTTCGTCTTGCGGGTATTGACGCGCCCGAGCGAGGACAGCCATACGGCATCACATCGACAAAGCACCTGGCGTCCACAGTGGCTGGTAAGCAGGTTTTCGTTGAGGCAGCGAAGAAAGACCGCAATGGGTGTTACGTGGGTAAGATCTGGGTACAACCTCGCGACTGTCCCATCATGTGGCAAGACATTGGATGCTAATCTCGCCCAGGTTCTTGCTGGATTTGCATGGTGGTATAGATACTACGCCAAAGAGCAATCCGAAGAGGATCGCGGACGGTAGGAAGCGGCGGAGGACGAGGCGCGAGCTAGGTAGAGGGGATTGTGGGCTGATCCTAATCCCGTTAACCCGTATGATTGGCGAAAGTACGTTCGATAGCGGCCCCCTAACGCATGTTTGCCTTCGAGTTTTATGATTCGGTCGGAGCTGGAAAGTCATGAGTGAGCAAATGCCTCCATCAAAGAACTTCAAGCAAGTGCGTGCCGAACAGCTTGAGTACAATACCAAGAGGGAGTCAGGGTATCGTGAGCGCGCCCTGAAAATATACCCATGGATCTGTGGTCGCTGTGCGCGAGAGTTCGACCGCAGGAATTTGTCGGAGCTGACTGTCCATCATGTCGACCATAACCACGATAATAATCCCGGCGATGGCAGCAATTGGGAGCTGCTTTGTATTTACTGCCACGACGAAGAACACAGTAAATTTGAGAGCTATGTGCGCTATGGCAGCACCGAGGCCACTGCAGCAACACCAGCAACTCATAATCCCTTCGCCGATCTGAAGGCGAAATTGGAAGGCAAGAATTGACGGTGGGATATATCGGCCCCGCCGCTATCGCGGGAGACTTCCCCACGTGCGTGGGTAATATCCTGGCGCTGAATACTAGACGTCCGTGGCATCAAGACAAAGAACAGGTTTCGGCCATCGGAGCAGTGCTCAGTCAGCAGCACACCGGCAATGAGCGTCAGTGGAGCAAGCTTCCAAAGGCTGAGCCACGGGGAAGGACAGGGGCGCTATTGCTGGAGGTGCTGATGCACCATTTCCGTTTAGTGGGGATTTATATAGGGATAAAATATAAATTCTATCTAACACATTGATTTTATTGAGC
>TARA_R110001599_G_scaffold14633_8_pt1 | contig 10590 bp, 9 predicted proteins | sample TARA_R110001599 | Tara Oceans TARA_R110001599 (sample SAMEA4398360) | marine metagenome | biome: Polar Biome; feature: [MES] marine water layer (ENVO:01000295) within the mesopelagic zone...; material: water (ENVO:00002006), including particulate matter (ENVO:01000060) such as...... | reverse complement strand
GCCGCACGCACGACATCACGAAAGCGATGATGAATTTCTGGCGCGCCACCGGTTAAGTCGAGCTGGCGAATATTATGTCGCTTGAGAATCTCAGGGATGAGATCGATCATCTCATCGCTCATCATCTCGGTGCGCGTAGGGCCGGCGTTAACGTGGCAATGCAAACAGCGCTGGTTACACTTATAGCCAAGGTTGATTTGCAGCGTCTCAATGGCGCGACGGCGAATCGCGGGGAAGTCGGTGGCTTCAAGTAGTGGCAGCGTGGCTAGCATAGGAGTCTCTAGTCTTAATAGGTGTTGGTAATGAATAGACGCATGCTGCGGCCTGTTCGTTACAGGCGCAATTGCGCAGAGTGGGAATACTTATAAATCGGCTAAACGGTAGCGCTCGACAAAGCGTGTATCGATCCAACGTTTCAGCCACCAGAGCCAACGGCCGCTAAGCACTAGTGGCCCCCACGATAAAATCGCGTGCTCAGGGCCGGTGGCCAGTAAAAACAGCGAAACAGGCTTTGGCCGGTAGGGCAGCAATTGCCAGCGTGCTTGGCAGTGATGGTTTAGGGCATGCCGTAGATTTTTTGCCAATACAGGGCCGGCCATCACCGCGTGAACTCCTGCTCTTGTAATGGCAAGGTGTTCGGGCGCGCTGACATCGCCAATGGCAAATACGCTCGGGTGTGATTGGCTTTGTAGGGTGTCATTGATGGCGATAAAGCCATTTTTGCTGCGGCGCAAATCGCTTTCTGCGATCCATTCGGGGGCACTGGCTCCGGTGGCAACAATGACTAGATCAGCGGCCAACTCATGCCCAGAGTCTAAGCTCACGCCGATGGGGCATAGCTGCGCGCGACCGCTGCGTATTTTTATCCCGCGTTTTTTCAACCAATGCGCGGTGGTTCTTGCTACTCGACGATGATGGCCGGGAAGCAATGTAGTGCCGCTGACTAAGCTCACTTCTGCGCCGCGATGAGCGTAGGCAAACGCCAGCTCGATGCCGCCTGCACCTGCGCCAACGACGACGACTTTGTTAGGGCATTTAGCTGTTAGCAGGCCATTTAATGGGCGCACCGACAACACCTTTGTTTCAGCACTAGCAATGCCTGAAAGCATGGCGGTAACGCTGCCGGTGTCTAGCGAGAGCAAGTCATAGTGCACGATTTTGCCGCTGGCGAGCTGGCAGCATTGCCGCTCGGCATCAAGGCTAATGAGCGTATCGAGCACCACGGTAGCTCCGGCCGCTTTAGCATAGTCAGCCACGGCAATTTGGCATTGCTCCAAGCGCACATGGCCGGCGAGATAAGCGGGCAGCAGGCCTGAGTAAGTCAGCATGGGATCGGGCGTCACCAGCGTTACGCGTGCTGGGAAAGGATGCTGGCGCATAGCCTCAAGCACCGCCAAATGGCCGTGGCCGCCGCCAATCAGGACTAAGTGTTTTGGCTCGGGCGTGGTGTCTATAGTCAATGCTAAGTGACCTCACTGGATTGAGTTAATGCAGAATAGTGGCTTGACCTTAGCATGTCAGGGCATGGTAAAAGTTCAGCTCGTATTCATTTGTGAAAAGGCAGGGCAAGATGGCAAAGCCACGAATTGGCGTAATTGGCGGTAGTGGACTCTATCAAATGGCAGCCATCACCAATGTGCAAGAGCAAGTGGTGGAGACACCGTTTGGCATGCCATCGGATGTGATTGTCACTGGCGAGTTGAGTGGTGTACCGGTAGCGTTTTTAACCCGCCATGGCCGTGGTCACCGCTTTCTGCCCAGCGAAGTACCGTATCGCGCCAATATTTATGCACTGAAATCTTTGGGCGTGGATTATGTCATCGCGGTGTCGGCCGTGGGTTCGTTGCAAGAGCATATGAAACCGCTGGATATGGTGCTGCCGAGCCAGTTTATCGATCTCACCAAGCAGCGCGCGCAGAGCTTTTTCGGTCAAGGCGCCATTGCTCATGTCTCGCTAGCTGAGCCGGTGTGTTTGGCGCTGCAATCGGTATTAGCCGAAGCTGTGCGTGAGGTGAAGCCTGTCGATGTTGAGCTGCACGTTGGCGCGACTTATGTCTGCATTGAGGGCCCGCAGTTTTCTACGCAGGCCGAATCGCATTGGTATCGCTCCATGCAAGCCGACATTATCGGCATGACCAATATGCCGGAAGCACGCTTGGCACGTGAGGCCGAGATGGCCTATGCCACGCTGGCACTGGTCACCGATTTCGACTGCTGGCACCCGAAAGAAGCGCATGTGAGTGCCAATATGGCGATTATGAATTTGATGCGTAATGCCGAGCAGGCGCAGGCGGTGGTGGCAAAAGCTATTGAGCTGCTGGCGGCAAGCTGGCCAGCATCGATTGCGCATAACGCGCTCGATACTGGCTTAATTACTTCGCCTGCCGATATGGCTCCTGAGGTGCGCGAGCGCCTAGCCGCTTTAATTGCGCGCCGGCTTTAAATCGGCTTTAAGAGCATCAATTCGACTATCGCGGCCGCAAGACAGCCGGTAGTAGTTGTAGCGCACGGGGTTGGTTTTGTAATAGTTCTGGTGATAATCCTCGGCAGCATAAAACGTGCTGGCGGGGACGATTTTGGTGGCAATTTTAGCTTTAACGCGCTGCTGAAATGCCGCTAGGCTGCGTTTGGCAATGTTTAGTTGCTTCGCGTCTTGCGGGAAAATAGCTGGTGCATATTGCGAGCCACGATCGCAAAACTGACCGCCGTTATCTAGATAGTCGTGATGCGACCAGAAGTAGTTCACCAGTGTGTCGTAACTGACCACGGATGGGTCGTAGAAAACCTCCACAGCTTCGTAATGCCCGGTGCCACCAGCAGACACTTCCTGATAACTAGGGTTTTTCGATTTGCCACCGATATAGCCTGAGACAACTTCTGTCACGCCTTTCAGTTTTTCGTAGTCAGACTCGCTGCACCAAAAGCAGCCACCGGCAAAAATGGCGCTAGCCGTTTCAGGCTTTGCGCTAGCAGTTGCTGGTGCAGTGCTTGTTGAGCTGGTGCTGGTTGCGGCCAACGCTATTGCGGCAGTGCAAGCCAATGCCGCGCTTACTAAGCCGGCTTTTATCCAAGAGATTTTCATCATTAACCTCGCAGCGCAGGCAGTTCAGTGCCTTCATCGACAAAGGCCAGTGCTAAGCCATTATTGCAATAGCGCAAGCCGGTTGGCGCTGGGCCATCTTTAAACACATGACCTTGATGGCCGCCGCAACGGGCGCAATGATATTCCGTGCGCAACATGAATAAGCTGCGATCGTCTTTGGTGCCAACCGCTTTCGGGATGACATCGAAAAAGCTTGGCCAGCCGGTGCCGCTTTCAAACTTTTGAGCGCTTTTAAATAAAGGCTGATAGCAGGCCGCACAAACAAAAGTGCCGGGCTTTTTATTGGCATTTAAAGGGCTGGAGTTTGGTCGTTCAGTATTTTCTTCAAACAGCACTGCCCAGGCTTTCTCGCTGACTTTATCGCGCCAAAAGCTTGCCGGCTTCGCCAGAGTGCCGAATGCCTTACTGTCATCGTGAAAAAATCCGCTGGCATGCGCTAATGGTTTCGAGGCCCAGGCGCCAGCAGCGACAATGGCCGTGCCTAAAAAGGTATTTTTTAATGCAGTGCGACGATTCATTAGAGTGCTCCTAAGGCAGCCATGTGTGGTGCCTGTGTTTTAGACACGAGCAAGGCCTTCAGCGTTACACTGTGGCCCTAAATTGAGAGGTTGCCAATGTCACAAGCAGGGTCAAAAGCCGCGCCGAGTGCAAAAATTTCAGCTGATCAGAGCGTGAAGGCCAGCGTTATGCCTGAGGCCGAAGGCGAATTTCAGCTGGTATCGCGCTATCAGCCGGCAGGCGATCAGCCAACGGCCATTGCTGGCTTGGTTGAAGGTTTGCGCGATGGCTTAAGCCATCAAACGCTGCTGGGTGTCACTGGCTCAGGCAAGACTTTCACCATGGCCAATGTCATTGCGCAGATGCAGCGACCAGCGATCATTATGGCGCCAAATAAAACCTTGGCGGCACAGCTATACGGTGAATTTAAAGAGTTTTTCCCGAACAACTCGGTGGAATACTTCGTGTCTTATTACGACTACTACCAGCCTGAGGCTTACGTACCGTCTTCAGATACCTTCATCGAGAAAGATGCGGCGATTAACGAGCATATCGAACAGATGCGGTTATCGGCGACTCGTGCTTTATTGGAGCGTAGAGACTCCATCATTGTAGCCACGGTATCGGCGATTTACGGCTTGGGCGATCCACAGTCATATATGAAAATGCTGCTGCATATTGCTCGCGGTGATCGCATCGACCAACGTGGCATTTTGCGGCGTTTGGCTGAGTTGCAATACAAGCGCAATGATATCGAGTTTTTTCGCGGCTGTTATCGCGTACGCGGCGACATCATCGATGTGTATCCAGCTGAGTCTGATGCACAGGCAGTGCGCATTGAACTATTCGATGAAGAAGTGGAGTCGATTTACTGGTTCGACCCGCTAACCGGTGAAGCACGCCAGCGCGTTGCCCGCGTGACGATTTACCCAAAAACGCACTATGTGACGCCGCAGGAACGCATTCATGCGGCTATCGAGTCAGTTCAGATCGAGCTTAAAGAGCGAATTGAGTGGTATCGCGCCAATGACAAGCTGCTTGAAGCTCAGCGTATTGAGCAGCGCACAAAGTTTGATTTAGAGATGCTGCAACAGCTCGGTTATTGCCAAGGCATCGAAAACTATTCGCGTTATTTGTCAGGCCGTGAGCCGGGCTCAGCACCGCCCACATTGTTTGATTATGTGCCAGCTGAAGCGTTGTTATTTATTGATGAGTCGCACGTCACTGTGCCGCAAATTGGCGGCATGTATAACGGCGACCGTTCGCGTAAAGATAATCTAGTGACTTACGGTTTTCGTCTGCCATCGGCAATGGATAACCGGCCGATGAAGTTCACCGAATTCGAACGTATATCACCGCAAACTATTTTTGTCTCGGCCACGCCTGGCGCATATGAGGCCGAAAAAGCTGAGGCGGTCGTGGAGCAATTGGTACGCCCGACCGGCTTGGTTGATCCTGAAATTGAGATACGCCCAGCTAGTACACAAGTCGATGATCTGCTCTCGCAAATTCACACACGTGTTGCTGTTAATGAGCGGGTCTTGGTGACGACGCTAACTAAGCGCATGTCGGAAGATTTGAGCGAATATCTTAATGAGCATGGCGTGAAGGTGCGCTATCTGCATTCCGACATCGACACTGTTGAGCGCGTCGAAATCATTCGTGATTTACGTTTGGGCGTATTTGATGTGCTGGTTGGCATCAACTTATTGCGCGAAGGTTTGGACATGCCCGAAGTGTCCTTGGTGGCTATTTTAGACGCCGATAAAGAAGGATTTTTGCGCTCCGAGCGAGCTTTGATTCAGACCATTGGCCGTGCTGCACGCCACTTAAATGGTAAGGCAATTTTATATGCCGATCGCATCACAGGCTCTATGGAACGCGCCATTGCCGAGACTGATCGACGCCGCGACAAGCAAATAGCATTTAACCTTGAGCATGGCATCACACCCAAAGGCGTTATGCGCCCAGTCAGTGATATTTTGGAAACTTATGCCGGGGCAGCAGCAGCGAATGGTGGCGGCAAGCGTAGTAAACGTGGCGGCGATCGCACGGGCAGCTTGGTGAATTTGCGCGATCCGAAGGCTATTGCCGCTGAAATTACCGTATTGGAGAAGGCCATGATGGCTAGTGCGCGTAATTTGGAGTTTGAGGAAGCTGGGCGCATCCGTGATCACATCTCACAGCTACGGTCTCAGTTGTTAGTGGCAGGGTAATGAGGTTTTTGCCGTATTTTTAGGCATTTACAGCGTGCAATGCACGAATGTTGTGCACATGTCACTAGGGTGGCTGTGCATTTGCTGAGCGAATGCTAACTTAGCCGACGAAAAACTGTACAAACAGGCTAAGTCATTGATTTTAATCGATGATAAGTATTCGTTGAAAAAAGCGCCAAACGGTCAGAGGCCGCTTGTAGTGCGGACCCCGGCCGTTATCCTCGGACTTGCCCACAAAGTTATCCACAGCAATTGGGGATAACCTGCGAGCAGACTGTTTTGCGAGATAAGTCCTTGATTATTGCGATGCAGCGGGTGTTTTATCAGCACTAGGCAGGCCTGCTAATGACCAGCGGGCCAAACTCTTTTGCTTGAGCGAACCCAAGTACAACCAGCCATCGTATTCGCGCACGGTAGTAATCGGTGCGTAGCTATCGGAGCTGCTATTTTGCAGGTTAGCAACAACCTTGCCATCGCTATCTAGGCCAATAATCATGGCGCGATGAGCAATCGGCGCAGGTAAAACCTGCATGGCGCGGACTAGCATTTTGCGCACGTAGGGGTAGTCGGAAAATGCATCGAGCAGTGGGTTGCGCGGCGTGTAAAGCGCTACCCAAAAGCGGTCTGTGCCATTGAAGCTTAGGTTGTCGGGCAGGCCGGGAAGATTGTCGATAAAGACATCGTGTTGGCCGGCTTTGTCACCGCTTAAATAGACACGGCTGATTCGGTAAGCACCGGTTTCATTGACCAGCACATAGTCTTCGTTAGGGCCGAGCGCGACGCCGTTGGCGAACTCTAGGCCATCGAGTAATACCGTGGTTTCGCCATTGGCGAAGTCGTAGCGTAGTAAGCGGCCATCGCCGGCATGTTCCATGATGGCGGTGCCATCTTCGCCATAGCCCCAGCGGCTAGAGGCGTCACTGAAGTAGGCGTAACGGCCAGCTTTATCGATGGCAACATCATCGACAAATTTGAAGGCTCGGTCGCCAGCTTTCGTGCTGAGCACTTTGATCTCGCCATCGTCGCTGACTGAAATGAGGCCGCGAATTGCATCGGCAACAATGAGGTGGCCATCGGGGTGGCGAGCTAGGCCGAGTGGTCGGCCGCCGGTGTTGGCAATGACTTTCAAGCTATTGCCATCGAGGCTGGTGCGAATGATGCGGCCATCGGCTAGGCCGGTGATGAGAAAGCCTTCGTCATCGAGAAGAAGCGCTTCTGGGCCGCGAATGTCGAGGTCGCCGATGCGTTGAATATTGCGTAAATCATCGTTGCTTTTAAATACGCCAGATTTCTGCGAAGGCGCTTCGGGTGGCTGCCAACTGACGGGCTCAACGGTGGTGGGAGCTAGCGTTAGCCAGCCCAAAATAACGACCGGTACGGCCAGTAAAAAGGGGCGAGCGCTCATGAGGCTTCCTTATTTTTATATCGCACTACAGTAGTGGCAAATTATTGTTTTGAAATGACACGCTGCTGGAGGTTACCAGCAGCAGCGCACTTGTTTAGCTTAATTTACTAACCAAACGCAAGGGCAGGTGTTGCATAAGAAAGCCCATGGCCGCCCATGGCCAGGCTGGAACTGAGCAATTTCCAGGCTCGCGGTTGATGGCTTTCACCAAGGCGCGGGCACCAACTTCGGCGCTAACCTCAAAGGGCAGTTTGCCCGCACCATCATTGAGTTCGGTACGAATATAGCCGGGGAATACCGTAGTCACCTTTATCGGCGTATCGAGTAGTTCTGCGCGGATGCCTTCGCTTAAATGTGCAAGGCCGGCTTTACTAGCGGCATAAGTAGTGAGGTGTTTTGGCAGGCCTCGGCGTGCACTCATCGATGAGATGGTGACGAGATGGCCCGCATTTTGCCGACGAAAGATGCCAACAGCAGCTTCACATTGCGCCAAGGCGGCAACGAAATTGGTCTCGGCGGTGGCGCGGTTAATGGCGAAATGACCTTTGCCAATGCGCCGGCCATTGCCAATGCCGGCATTGACGATGACGCGATCGATTTGGCCAAACTCGCTGGCGAAATCTTCAAACACATCAAACACGCTATCGTAGTCATTCACATCTAAGGCGCGGATGCTGACTTTGACGCCATGGGCTTGCGTGAGCTCATCACGTAAGGAGGCCAAGCGCTCCAAGCGACGTGCGCAGAGAGCAAGGTCGCAGCCTTGTGCAGCAAATTCACGAGCCATGCCAGCGCCAATACCAGAGCTGGCGCCGGTGATTAAAATTGTTTTACGCATAATAAGTTCCTAAATTATCGGTAAGTCAGTAGCTCGCGATGGCGGCCAGTGAAGTGTCCGTGTTCATTGAGACTGATGAGTTGGCGAGTGCCGCGGCCTTGGCTGAGTTGCGTGAGACCGCCGTTGGCCAGCGTCCAGTTCACTTTTAGCGCGGCTGAATCGCTGAGCTCTAACAGTGCTTGTGCAACTACCGAGATACAGCCGCCAGAGGTAAAGACCCAGGCGCTGTCACCGCTGCCGAGCTTGCTAAAGACTTCTGCCACAGTGTCATTGCAGCGAGCTTGAAAGGTGCTCCACGATTCATCGTAATCGCTGTCATATTGGCCATCGACCCAACGCAACAGGGCATTGCGAAATAATGCAGCGAAGCTTTTGTGCGGGTTTTCATAGCTCGCGAGCAGCTTGGCGAAGTCGGAGCGATCGGCAAAGCGCGGCTCGAAGCGCTCAAGCACTTGTTCGTGATTAAACTCGTTAAAGCCATCTAGGCAAATAAGCTCAGCTTTTAAACCAGCCGCATTGAGGCAGGCTTCAGCAGTTTGTTTATGCCTTAGCATGCCGCCAATAAATACATGAGTCGGGGCTTCCTCGCGCTCTGCAAAGGCCTGACCTAAGCGCTCGCCTTGGCTGTAGCCTAATGTTGATAACTGGTCGTAATTGGCGGCGCCGAATGAAGCTTGGCCGTGACGAATTAAGGTGAGTGCCGGCATTAGTGGCCATCCTCGCGAATGACTTGGCGGCAGCGCTGCCAGATTGCCCAGTTAACTAACCAGAAGCTTTTGAAGGCAGGGTTATCGGTTTGCTTGTGGTAATAGCGGTAGTAGATTTGCTGCAAAATCGCGGCAACGCGGAACAGACCAAAGACTTCGTAAAACGCCCAATGTTCAATGCTAATACCAGTTTTTACTTGGTAGTAAGCCACCACCTCACGGCGAGTGAGCATGCCATCGAGATGGGTTGGTTGGCGTCGAGTTTTGCGTAAAATGCCGCCATCAGTGGGCTCAATCCAATACGCTAAAACGTTGCCAAGCTCGATCAATGGATCGCCTAGCGTGGCCATTTCCCAATCTAAGACACCGATAACTTGCGTTGGGTTGGAAGGGTCGAGCACGACGTTATCGAAGCGCCAGTCGTTATGTACGATGCAGGTTTTGACGTCAGCTGGCGTGTGTTTTTTCAGCCATGCGCGAATGGCTTTGTAGCGAGGCACATTCCAAGTTTGTGCTTTTTCGTAGCGGTCGCACCAGCCATCGACTTGGCGCTTGCAATAGCCATCGCCTTTGCCGAGTTGCTCAAGGCCAACAGCACGATAATCGACTTCATGCAGTGCAATCAGCTGGTCTAATGTGTTGGTGCAAAGCTCGCGTACTTGCTCGCGACTGAGGCTTAATTCTTTCGGTAAGTTTGCGCGCGGGATAATGCCTTCGATGCGATGCATGACGTAAAAATCGCAGCCAATGATTTCGGCGTCTTGGCAGAGCGCCACCATTTTCGCCACCACCGGATAGGCATCAGCCAAAGCTGCCTGCACACGATATTCACGCACCATGTCATGCGCCGATTTCGCTTTTGTGCCCGCTGGTGGGCGGCGTAAAATCAAATCGTGATTGGCGTATTGCAGGCGATAAGTCCAGTTTGAGGCGCCGCCGCTGTACTGCGTAACCTCGGGCAGACCTGCGCTCAAGTCATTTAAATGCTCGCGTAGCCAGCGATCGATTGCCGCTGTGTCTAAGTCTTCACCGGCGCGAATGGCGCCGCCTACATCAATCAATGCCATTTTTATATCTCGTGGTTTAGCGCTTATTTCGCGGCTTCATGCGCTGAATGCTGCGCTGGAAAACATAGCGATACATGCCTTGTGGCAGATAGCGCTTCAGTAGCCATAAACGCTCGCCAGACTCATGCGGCAGGATGTGTTGCTGGCCTTTTTTTACGCCGGCGATGATGCGCTCGGCCACTTCATCGGCACTGAGTTTGCCGCTGGCCAAAAGCTTATTCATCATTTTTTTCAGACCAGGATCTGTCGAACGCATAGTGTCTTCAAGGTTGGTCGGGAAAAATGACGGGCACACCACGCTAACTCCAATGCCAGCGTCCATCAGCTCATGGGTGAGGGTGCCGGAGAGCGCAACTACGGCAGCCTTAGTGACGTTGTATGAGGCCATGCGTGGCACATCCAAGAGGCCTGCCATGGAGGCGATATTAACAATGTGACCACTGCCTTGGCGTTTAAAGCCTGGCGTGAAAATCTTGCAGCCACGCACCACGCCGAGCAGATTGATATTCACAATCCATTCCCAGTCGCTCAGCGACACATCTTCAATGGCACCAGCCTGAGCTACGCCGGCGTTGTTATAGAGCACGTCGATGCCTTGCCAATCGGCCTCCAGTGCATCGGCAATAGCTTGTAGCTCAGCCTCACAGGTTACGTCGGCATGAAAATAGCGCGGGACAAAACGTGCAGCGGTGCCTGCCTGCTTTGCCAGCTCACTGAGCTCTTTTAAGGTTTCAGCACCACGGCCATCATGCACGT
>TARA_R110001599_G_scaffold351814_2_pt1 | contig 10591 bp, 11 predicted proteins | sample TARA_R110001599 | Tara Oceans TARA_R110001599 (sample SAMEA4398360) | marine metagenome | biome: Polar Biome; feature: [MES] marine water layer (ENVO:01000295) within the mesopelagic zone...; material: water (ENVO:00002006), including particulate matter (ENVO:01000060) such... | reverse complement strand
CCGAACGAGGGCTCCCTTTGGGAGACGTTTGGATGCCTTGCCCGCGCGAGGGCAGCGCCCATAGTCGATTGCGCGAGGGATCGAAGCCGTAGGGCCGAGACGCCACCGGCGGCTTGGTTTACGAGAGCCCGACCCGAAGGGCGCGCGAACATCTGTATTTAAAAAATCTCAACGAATCGGCTAGAATGGCCAAACATCTTCGCGTGTGGCGTCATAATTCTTTAATTACTTAGAGGTAAAAAAACGGTGTGTATTAAAAGAGTCATTGTTCAAAACTTTAAAGGACTAAGGCACACCGATATCGAATTCTCTGAAGGCACCAATATTATTGTCGGAGATAACGAGACTGGAAAATCAACAGTTCTTGAGGCGATTAATTTGGCGCTGACAAAACAGCTAAATCGTCGTGATGCTGGCTACGAACTTCACCCCTTTCTATTTAATCAAGCTGCGGTTTCTGAGTTTATTGGTCGGATCAAAGCCGATGAAACGGTGGAACCATTGTCCATCTCTATTGAGGTATACCTTCGCGACGAGGATCGCTTTGCTCACCATTCAGGAACCAACAATTCACGCGGTGAAAACTGTCCTGGTGTGACGCTGAAGATCGCGCTGGATGACCGATATAGCAAAGCTTATGCAGAATACATTCAAGATCATGAGCGCCTGAGTATGATCCCAGTAGAGTATTACCATATTGATTGGCGTGATTTCTCGGATGACGTGCTTACCCCAAGAACCACTCCAACGCGTCCTGCGCTCATTGATCCAAGTTCACTAACTACGGGCTTCACAGCCAACCGTTATGTTGTTGAATTGGCTCGAGATTTTCTCTCGGACTCTCAACAAGTGGATTTGGCTTTGTCGTATAGGAAAATGCGAGAAGTTTTTCAAAACGATGATAGCGTCGCAGCAATCAACAAGGAGCTTGCGGACACGGGAGGTGTGGTGAGCGATCGTGAGTTATCGGTCGCATTAGATATGACGGCCCGCTCAGGCTGGGAGAGCAGCGTCACGCCGCACCTCGACCAACTGCCATTGAGTTTGGTGGGGAAAGGCGAGCAGACTTCGGTCAAGATCAAGCTGGCGCTCGAAGCCCATGAAAAATGCGAAGTCTTACTGATTGAGGAGCCGGAAAATCATCAATCACACTCCAACCTTAACCGCCTAATTCGTCACCTTGCTGACAGGTCCAAGGACAAGCAGCTTATCATTACAACGCACTCAAGCTTCGTGCTAAATAAGCTTGGCGCCGATGCTACAATCATGTTTGACGGTAAGTCGGGCATAAGGCTCAGTGCCTTGCCTGCGAGTACTCGCGATTATTTCATGAAACTGCCCGGTCATGACACATTGCGGATGGTACTCGCCCGGCGGTCTATTTTAGTCGAGGGGCCATCGGACGAATTAGTGGTCCAAAAGGCGTATATTCAAAAACATGGAACAATGCCACTAGACGATGGTGTAGAGGTGATCTCAGTCAGCGGCTTAGCCTTCAAGCGTTTTTTGGATATCGCAAGACTCCTTGCTCTCGATGTCTGCGTTGCAACAGACAACGATGGAATTCCGGAGAATGTGAACGCAAAATATGCGGATTATGCAGACTGTGAAACCATCACGATTTGCTACAGTGATGATGAGTCATTGAAAACTCTGGAGCCCCATTTGATTGCTGTGAATGGACGGGAGCAATTAAATAACATCCTAAGCAAGGAATACCAAGATGATGATGCTCTTCTGACGCACATGACAGGCAATAAGGCAGAAACCGCACTCAAGATTTTTGAAACGGACCAACAAGTCCAGGTTCCAAAGTACATTGCTGATGCCATCCGATAACACAATAACTATAGCCTCCGCTGGCTCGGGCAAAACAACAGCCATTGTCACGGATGCCGAAGCATCCAATGAGCGCTCGGCGCTCGTCACGTACACCGTTAATTCAACCGCAGAACTCAAGACTAAGTGCTATGCGACGTTTGGCTTTGTGCCCGCAAACATTGAAGTGGCGAGTTGGTTTTCGTTTCTGCTTCGCCATTTTATCAGGCCTTACCAGCGGGAAGTCTATAATTCACCCATTCGAAAGCTGTTATTTGTTTCGGGGCGGTCCAAGGTCTTCGCGAAAGAATCCAATACAGAAAACTATTATTTCGGCGCACCAGGGGAGATTTTGAGCGATAAGATATCTCAGTTCGCATGCAAGCTAATTGATGAAACGCATAGTATGCCGATTACGCGACTGGAACGCATTTTCCAGCGGCTGTACATTGATGAAAGCCAAGACCTTGCCGGGTACGATTTGGAGCTTATTGAACGGTTACTCAATAGCAATATTGCGGTTCACCTGATGGGTGATCATCGCCAAGCGACCTATTCAACTAATAGCGCAAAAAAGAACTCTGCCTATCGTGGTCAAAACATCGTCAAGAAATTTCAGGAGTGGCATGATAGTGACTGCGCAACGCTCAGCTATCAGAATCACAGCCATCGATGTGTTCAGCCCATTTGTGATGCCGCAGATGCTCTGTTCCCGGATGTGCCTCAGACCCAATCATTGAATGGGGAGTCGACAAATCATGATGGTCTATTCGTGATCCCGGCTAGCCACGTGGGTGCGTATATTGAAGCCTACCAGCCGCAAACACTCCGCTTCTCCCGAAGCACTAAAAATGTCCCAGGTAATCCTCTTAACTTCGGCGAAGCAAAGGGAATGACGTTTGAGCGCACGCTCATATTTCCGCATGGGAAACTCCTGAAGTATCTTAAGAGTGGCGACCTTTCACACGCCGGGGAGTCCCTGCCCAAAATTTATGTCGGTTTTACCCGTGCTAAACAAAGCGTGGCTTTCGTCGTACCGGACAAACCCGCTGAATACATTTTTCCAAAGTATTCGGAGGCTGCAGAGTGGTTCATCGGCAATTCTGAGGTTTGTGATGGCTTGGGCAGATGACACTTGGATATGGATTACAGAGAGCTTCAATAATAGAGAAATAGCTGGTGCAATCTGGCTCTTTGCCGTTTTTGTTTATTGTTTATTTTTTGAACCGATACGAAAGGCCATCATTGGTTTAACACGCGCCGCGTTACAGCCGAGGCTACTTTTTGTTTTTCTATTCTTCGGCGGATATGTCGCTGCATTGGCTTGGTTATATAAAGAATTCGGCGTCTGGAAAGAAAGTCAGATACCGGCAACGGTTCTTTGGTATTTTCTCGCCGGATGTAGCTTGCTTGGACGCAGTATCAGTGCAGAGGAAGGAAGGCTATATTTTCGAAAATGCGTGCGGGATTCGATTAGCATTATCGCAGTTGTCGAGTTCATCTATGTATTCCGCACTTTCTCACTTTTCACCGAGATCATTGTGACGCCAGTTGTCACGGTTCTGGGGTTTCTCTATGCATTTTCCGAACGCGATCCAGATCATGCACCAGTAAGAAAGCTTTTAGAATTTCTTCTGCTTCTCGTTGCGATCTTTTTTGTCTGGAAGTCGGTATCAGGTATTTGGAATTCCCCAGATGAGTTTTTGAAAATGGATACAGTCCGAAGCTTCCTGTTGCCGATTTTAATGACCATCGGCTCAATACCATTTTTCTATATTGTATACTGCTACTCTCAGATTGAAATTTCTTCTATCCGCCTGGGCGTGAAGAACAATCAGTCTGATGAGGTCATAAAATATGCGAAATGGAAGTTTCTTCGTTCTTTCGCTTTCAAACCCTGGTTACTTACAAGGGCGGTCAGACAATTCCATTGCCTCACTACCAAAACAAACCAGGACGTTGATGTAATTATCGAGGAGGTTTTACGTTTTGAGCGCGAAGCCAAGAATCCACCTCAAGTGGACAAACGGCATGGTTGGAGTCCTCATGACGCCAGCAAGTTTCTGGCAATCCAAGGACTTGAGACATCTGATTTTCACGAGGTTTGTGGCGGTGATTGGTGGGCTAGCTCACAGCCGCTGAAACTTGACGATGAGATACTTTCCAACGTCGTAACCTATTATCTCGAAGGCGACGAAGGTCTAGTTACGAAGCTGAAGCTGCAAGGTGGTTTCTATCATGAGTTCGAGCCAGAAACGGCGGTAGAAGAGTTCCTGGAATTTGCTGAAACACTACTCACGATGAGTCAAATTCCCGATGCTCAAGATCTTCGAGCTGGCCTTCACTTGGGTGAACCTTTTGAGGAGTTAATTGGGCGCAACCGTGTCCGGTTAGTTAGGGAAGATTATGCTTCGGGTGCTGGTTTCGATCTTAGATTTGAAATTGAGAATAAGACCTCGGATTAAGATATCTCGAGTCCGGCATTGTACTTGTTGCCAGAAAATTGCGGGACGTTTCATTATTGCGCTTTAGCGCCACAAGCAGGGGATTGCACAAGGGGCGGCACGCCTCTTTGCCGAAGGCCGTGAAGCGGCCAGAGCCAAGGCGTGGTATTACCACGCACATCTTGCGATGCGCGAAAGCGGAACGGTCAGTTGTTATGAGGTACGGCTCAGCGGGTCGTTTATGGTTCAGGTGAACCGGGGCCGCGTGTCATTCTCGCAAGCCTGTTTATGGTTTCAATTGCCATTTCCATTTTAGCGCGGGCGGAACTGTTGGCGGAATGCACCCGCATGATTGGGGGAGCAAAGTCACGGGTCGCTACGGCTTCCTCGATCCATAACAGCACGTCATATCCCGTTTCCCGCTCATCGTCGCCAAGATCGTGATCGAGGCTGATTTCGGTCACGCCTCCGGCTTCGAGCAATTTAATCGCTTCATCAGGCCAGTAGACACGCTCCCATTCTTCCGGCGTGGGTCTTTCATCGTCGAGAAATATTTTCACGCTGCCTCCAATCTCTCGCGTTCAAACGCCCGCGTCACCGTCCGGCGGTGAATACCATAGCGGGCGGCGATGTCGGTTGCGCTGGCATGGCCCTGCATCACCATGCGGTGCGCTTCCACCACGTCGTCCACGCTCAGTGCCCTTGGCCGGCCCAAGGTCACGCCTCTGCGCCGGGCCGCTTCAATCCCAGCGGCGGTATTTTCGATGATGATATCGCGGTGGAACTCGGCCACGGCGCTGAAAATATGGAACACCAATTTGCCGCTGGATTGGCCCGTATTGATGCCTTCGGACAGAGATACGAAATGGATGCCCTCGCGCTCAAAGCGCACCAACAGATCGGCCAGATGCAGCACCGAGCGCCCCAGTCGGTCGAGCTTGAACACAACGACGCAATCGCCGGGCTCTAGCGCTTTCATCAATTCATTCAGTCCGGGGCGCGAGCCTTTCGCGCCGGAAATGCCGTGATCCTCAAAAACGGAATCACATCCAATGGCATTCAGCGCATCACGCTGCATCCGCAATTTCTGGTCTTTGGTACTGACGCGGGCATAGCCGATCTTACGGCCGGGGCAATCAATCAAGGGCCAAACGCTCATATCACACCTCCCAAAAGCCGGACAAAAACGAACCTTTTTGTCTCATGCTTCAAAAGGCGCTGTGGGCCCGCGTTTCCTGTGGCGAGATTTCCCAAGAATGGCAGAAAACCTGCATTTTTCAAGTTGAAACTATGTAAATTGATAATCATATAACCCTCATAACAAATATCTTCGATAATGTCATCGCCAATTAGTTACTATAGTTCAATACAGTTTTCGACTTTCCCTCCATGTTATTCACATCTATTTGCGAAAAACTTGATATTTACGCCAAAAAGGCGTATAAATACCCCCAATAAGAACGAAAACGCCCATAAGGGTAGAAAGACGGTTCCCATGTTGGGGACATTGAGAGAAAAATTCGGAAATTCGAATATCGGTAAAACCGCGATGGCGGGCGCTTTGGCGCTGTCAGTGGCACTGGCCTCTTTCGGCCCGGCGGCGAATGATGCGCATGCGGGGGAGCCGCAAACGGCGTCAGTGCCAGAGACAACGCAAACCCCGGTTCAGATGGCAGATGAAATGGACGCATACTCTCAAAACCCGGACACCAAGGGCATCGGCGCGTTTATCAATTTGCGTAAGGATTCCAGCGTCAGCGGCGATGACATCGGCCAATGGATTCGCAACCAGTTTGCGGCTGTCGGCGTGCCGGTAGAATACCGCGTCAATCAATCACGCGGCTCGGCGACGGATATTACGCTCTATGCCGGGGGTTTTGACTTCACGGTAAATGTAGCAGAGCTGGAAAAGAAACTGCCGACAATCTATGCCCATCATCAAGATGTTTGGACCCCGGCCAAGACAGCATCAGTGAACGACGCCGCGCTGACCCAGTAATAATCCTTAACGCTATGTCGGAATGTTGCGGGAGATACTTCGGTCACGTTGTTCCCGCAGGATAACAAAGAAGGCACATTGTTTTGAAAATTATCTAACTTAATGTTGTCCCCGGTGGCGGAACCGCCGCAGGGCTTTCTTGTTCCTGTTCTTGAGTAACCTGCGCAAGTCTTTGCATGCGCGGCGCATTCTCTTCGCCCCGGCTGGCTTCGTTGTATTGCGGGGTAATCTGCGGCGGCTGCGCGGCCAGACCCGGCGCCAAGACCGAAGCCACGGACGTGCCCGGGGACAACAACGATTTACCGCCAAGGGAATTATTTCCAGCCTTTATAAACTGTTCATCCACACTATCATTCAGCTGCGCCGCATTTCCACCATTGTATCTCTGGTTGAGTGTATTTTCGACCTTGTCTTGGTTTTGTCCCGGTGCCTCATCGCGCATCTTTCTAACGGCGTCGATATTTAAATTCTCCGCCGCATATTTAATTTCGGCATCAGTTCCATTTTTCATGATCCCTTCAACGCGATCATATTCTTCTTGCTTTGCGTCCCGCTCGGCTTCCCGCTCCCTCTTGGCGGCTTCAATATCTTCGCGGGTTATATTGTCCCATTTTTCTGGCGGAATTCCTGATTTCTCAAGGATTCTTCTATGCGCGGGGTTGTTCGGGTCAAGGGTTTCGCCCGAGTCGATAATACCCAGCAATTGATCCAAGGCATTGACCTCATCATCCAACGCCGCAATTTCCGCATCCAGCGCATCAAGCTGCGCTTGCAGGGCGAGAAGGGCTTGTGTGCGAGCGTCGGCGTTGGCCTTGTCTCGGGTCTGAGCAAGGCGCGCCTCCCGCGTTTTCAGGTTGCTGCCGATCAGTCCGTCGCGTGTTGAAGTGCCTGATTCAATGGCGATACGCTGTTTATCAAAAGCGTTCCCTTCAAGGCTGGCGACAAGCGTTGCACGTTCCCGCTCCGATAATGACCCTTGAACAAAGGCGACCTCTCCATCAGCGACGATACGTTCGATATCGTCTGTTTGCGCCTCCGCCGTGGCGGCTGCTTGATTGCGAATTTCGTCCGCTGCTGAAGGATTTGAGACCTGGTTCAAAGGAGATTGTCCCGCTTCCGCCCCAACGGCGAATTGCGGTGCGTTCTGCGCTACGAAATTACGCGCTCTGAATGCTTCTTGTGAAATCCCCATTTTTGCCCCTGCACATGTATTATTCTTGTATAAAATTCACTTATTATTGAACTAAATAACACTCAAACTTATGCTTTGCTTGAGTGTCAAAGACATATTCTCATATATTTATTAATGATTATGTAAAATTAGATAAAGATTGAGATAAATTTGAATAAAACTTGTTTTTGTTTATTCTTAGTCGGGTGAATCAAAACGATACCGAACACCTCAATTCAAACCTTATGCACGCGATCACAGAGTCTCGCTTTGGCAGTATCTCCCGCCTTGCCGAGCATCTGGGCGTTCATTACCGCAATGTGGAGAGCTACGTCATCGGGGAGCGCGGGCCGGTGGATCGCTATGGCTATGTGAAATACGACGTGGTGGCGCTGTGCGAGGCATTGGGGCAGGATATCGAGGCGCTTTTCCCGGAGGAACTGGCCGGGCAATCTTATAAATTCGATGACGGCAATCATCCCGGTAAATACGGACCGCGCCCGAAAAAGAAAGATGTACCGAAGGATTTCCCAGAGCGCACAGTATCGCCGGAGCAAGCACGTGAAGTTGTCGCGTTACTGGATATCAGAGCGCTGGTGAAAGCGGATCAGACGCAGCCCCTTGCCGAGGCGTTAATCCGCCGCCTTAAGCCCGATGATTATGATGTGTTCCGCCGCATGGTGTTTGAAGGATTGGGGGCAGACGATACAGCCAAGGCTCTCGGCATAAGCCCCCGCGCTGCGCGGTCACGGTATAAGAACGCGCTGCGGTTATTGAACTCTCCGGGGGCGATGCGGGTACTAAAAGACATATAAACAATCTCGCGATCCAAGTCGGATGGGATCACATCATTACGGCAAGCCAAGCACTCTCATCGGTGTGAGTAGAGGCGTCGTGGTGTTCTCGTTGCGGAAATTCTATTCGAGCACTTGCTGGCGTTTTTGTTCAAGCTGCACCATATACAGCCTCTCCTGCATGGTGCGGCAAAGGGCCTGTTTTCAATTCTTACTATTTCCGGGCGCAGCGGACGTGGGTGTTTGGATTGTTTTTACCCAGATCAATCTCGTAGTCGGTACTAAAGTTCCGTGCCCACACAGAGCTAGCTTGCGCAACGTGCTCTGAGGCCGACCAATAGAAGCCGCTAGCAAATCCTCCAATAGCCTCCCAGTTCGTATAAATCACAGTAAGTTCGTCCCGTGCTGGAAGGTACCAGTCAGTAAGCCCATGTGCGTTTAAATCATTGCAAGAGACTGCCGCCTGATACGGTGATTCGGCACCGCCAAAAACTGCGAGGCCCGCCGTATTAGCGGCACCAGTTGTCGTACTTGAAAAAAACGTGCGTACAACCCCTATACTTGAGCCGTTATTCCAGAACGCGTCCGGCGCATCGGTCGATGTGACATACATTGGCACATTGCCGTCCGGCGACAAGCCCGCATAAACGGATCCATCGGCACATACATCGCCAACAGAAGGAGACCCAGCACAGGGATCATTGACTTTTGTTGTCACATCCCATTGATCAGTGCTGTCACCGATGGTGATTGTGGCGCTGTTTAATATTTCATAGGCCGCGTTCGAGGTCATGCGCAGTTGAACATACTGACCATTGTTGATGGTGCCAGCCGTGCTTGTGTATGCAGGGGCACCGGAACAGGTACCATCGGCGCAAATGCGGTATGCGGGGGTGCCGGTGCCGCTGATAGAAATGTCGGTCGCGTCATCAATGCTGGTGATTTGCACGATGTTTGATTCTGTGACCGTTGAAAGCTCAACGCCTGTTTGGTCGGTCAGGCTAAACGCACTGGGCGTGTGGTCGAACGGGCATTCGAACTTGTTGGTGGTTGAATTGTAAACGACTGGCTCACCAGACTGGCACTCGCCAAATGCAACGACACTGCCGCCGCCGCCCCTCATGTCCCACCAAGTCGTGCCGTCACAAAACTGCATGGTTTTGTAAGTGGTGTTGTACATTTGCTGACCCTCCTTGCCGACCGGATTTGCGCAATCGGCGAGGGCTGCCTTTGGTATGGCAAGAACAATAAAAACAATTAAAATAATTAATAATTTTGTATTTTTATATCCCATGAATAAAGAACCCATTTTTTATTGTTATTTTTAACACAGTGTCCCGTTCGACCTCTCTGCCAATTTCCTGCGAGCCACTGCGAAGGTCAGATGCGCCGGTTTCCCGCGGCGTGAGCGTGTAAATCCCAGTAAACAAAACTGGCAATATAAAACGTATAGAAATTCCCTTGATTTAATGAAAAAGGGTTCCATTTCGCTCTTAATAATACAGTTTAACACAAAATATATTTATACATCATAAATTATATGAATTTAAGTATATTTTATCAATATTAGTGGCGGCAACTGTTTCTTTCCCGACATATAACGCGTCGTCACCCTCCGGCGAAAGGGAACCCTTTCGCACCATCCACAGCTTTATAAGTGCCTGACATAGAAAGTTTTATTCATCTCCAGAGGCGGCAGGTATGATCGCATCATGAAGATCGGCTACGCGCGCGTGTCCACCCAAGACCAGAATCTCGATTTACAGCGCCATGCCCTTCGTGCTGCAGGGTGCCGCGTGATTCATGAAGATCGGGGAATATCGGGCGCGGCGGTATCACGCCCGGGACTTCGTGCGGCGCTCGACCGGATGCGGGTGGGCGACATTTTTGTTGTATGGAAGCTGGACCGGCTAGGCCGGTCGCTGCCGCATCTCATCAAGATAATTACCGATTTGCAAAATACCGGAGCGGAATTTCAATCTTTGCAAGAACAAATCGATACGGCCAGCGCGGGTGGGCGATTTTACTTTCATATGCTGGGGGCGCTCGCGGAATTTGAACGGGAATTGATCGCTGAGCGCACGCGCGCCGGTATGGCCGCAGCGAAGCGCAACGGTGTGCATGTTGGCCGCCCCCGGAAGCTGACGGAAAAACAAATCTTGCAAGCACGAAAATGGATAGCCCTGCACGGACGCACACAGAAGGACGTGGCAAACCACTTTGGTGTCAATGTGACCACGCTGCGCCGCGCGCTTCATTCAGATCAAGAATTAAGAGCATTATAAGAGATTGGGTGTTTGCCGACGTTTGGGCGGGCTATCTTTTATGCCGTTCCAATCTTTGTATGTCATCGTCAATGTAAGCG
>TARA_R110001599_G_scaffold67836_1_pt1 | contig 10598 bp, 17 predicted proteins | sample TARA_R110001599 | Tara Oceans TARA_R110001599 (sample SAMEA4398360) | marine metagenome | biome: Polar Biome; feature: [MES] marine water layer (ENVO:01000295) within the mesopelagic zone...; material: water (ENVO:00002006), including particulate matter (ENVO:01000060) such as...... | reverse complement strand
CAATAATGACTTCACTTGCAAAGGAAAAATATGGTATCGAATGCCAATCAGGAGCATTTGAAACTACAAAAATGCCAAAATCAGATTGGGTAGTAGCAAATGGTATATTTACACCTAGAAGATGTGAAAGTGAAAATGCAGATCTAGAGAAATTATTCAGTGATATTGATATATTATATAATCAAGCATCATTAGCAGTTACATTTAACTTGCTTAATCCTATTAATAATACACACCACGAAGGATTCTTTTATGTTCATCCTGGTCTTGTGCTAGATATGTTAATAGAGAAATATGAAAACATTATTTTGAGAAACAATTACTCAAAGGATATATACACAGTAACAATTTATAAAAAATAAAACACAAATGTTAAAAAGCGTTAACCAATCATGTGGCATCAGTCCTAAATTTAGAGACCGTTATGGATCTACATGGGCAGATATGGACTTTATATTTAAAGACAAAGTTTATGCCAAAAGTTTCAAAGAAGACCCATTACATACTAGAGTTGGTACTTTAGAAGTAGCAGGATTACAAATTCCATTCACATATAAAGACTTGATACAAAATAGTCAGACTATAAGTAGAATTGGAATCGAGACACATAGAGAAGATTTGTCTAATAAATTTGAAATAAATATCAAATCTAAATCAATTTTACTTAATCGTCAAGAGATTAACAGATTATCAGAAACTTTAAGTGATGCATTGTTAACAGTTGACCGATCTTATGAGTTAGGTTTATATTTATAATAAATAGGATGAAGGAATACGGGTATTCATATAAGCAAGATTCATCCAATGAGATATTAGGCTGCATTAAGGCATCATCTCTCGGCGAAGCTCAACAAAAATTAACTATAATTAAACATTTAGATGGCGATTCAATCGATCGCCTATTTAAAATAATAGAAATTACTAGTCATGAAAAACAAAGTAGGAGATATCAACGTTAATTATTCAGAATTTGCTTATTTTAGCAGATTATCTGAGAATGATCGTTTGAACTATTTCTTCCAGTTATTCGAAGGCGAAGTAGTTAAGCCTAGCTTAGATTTAAAAGAGTTTTTCAATCAATTAGATAGTGATACTACTAATTTAACTGATAAGACTGACTCTTATACCTATGACAGCGATGATATATCAGATTCTAGCAATTTAGTGGAGATCATGATTGATAATGAGTTTATCATGATTGAATCAAATAGTTTAAAGTCAATTCGTATAGTTATTACACGGTTCATGGAATCGGGATACATGTTGTCCCGAGACCTAGAATCAGAAAAAATGTTTAAACAAGATAAACGTAGCAGATTCTTAAGAGTATACCAAATTATTGATCAGACAACTGGTATTTGTTTAAATTAAATCAACCCTTTAAGACACAGTATAACCACATCTATTAACATAATAATCATATGGCAAAGAAAAAAGTTAAACTACCGGCATACGTTCTAAAACAGTTCGATAAGGCTATGTATAAGGTTGGTGATGAGGTTATGATTCGTTGGCTAGGACAAATAAAGACAGGTTATGTTACGAAATATTATAAAAGCAATTGGGGCATGGCTTATACAGTTGAAGTCACGGAACCAAATCTTAAGAAAAAATACAGTTCAACTAGATACCCTTGCGGAATCCAAATTAAAGAATATTCCACAGATTACAAAGTTGGACTCATCTTACACGAACAAACCCAAGAATCTTGGAAACCTGGATCTAGACGAATTCATGAAGACACCTGCAGCACAACAGCTAAAGTCAAAACTAGTAGTGGAAGCAGCAGAAACAATGATAATAGCAATAACAGAAAAACTTCAGGATCCGGAAACGATGCTACCTCAAAGGCTAGTGCTAAGTCTAGCTCTAAAAGAGTGCATGATAACAATTCAAAAAAACGAAGTTTAGATACAGCAATAGATCGACAACGAGACTTTTTAAATGGATTTGTGAAGAAATAATTTGGTTGTTTGACTTTTTTTTCTTATTATATTAATATAATTAAAGAATTAAACAATTAAAGTTATGAAAAAGTTATTATTAGTATTAGCATTGGCTACAATTAGCAATGCGACTTTCAGTCAAGATCAAACAAAATCAGATTCTGCATTTCAGTCTAATTTAGACAACGCAATGGATGAATATGTAGAATGGTATAAAACTACGAATAGCTTTAAGGTTGGTGGTGATGATATGCATGTTGTTGGATTATTAGAAGGCATTTTCTTTAATGAAGGCATAAAACATGCATATGGACAAATTAATCCAGATATTACTAGATTAGCCATTAATGGTCATCATCCAGAGGATTTACTTAAAACGTGCACATATGATAAATGGATTAACTCAATTCCTTTATTAGATTCAAATCAATATCATGTTCGATACTATTATCGAGAAGTTATCATGACTAATGGTAAAATGACTGGTACTGAGAAAATTACTATTACCGATAAAAATACTAGTGAAACTCGTACAATAGTGATACATTACTATGAATATAGTCTCAGATCTATAATAGATTCAGAACGATCGTTATATAATTAATATATTATTAATCAGTAAAAAATGGGGCTTATCGCCCCATTTATTTGTGTTAAAAAAGTTTTTATTATTAATTAAATATAATTTGTAACTGATTTATAAAATGCATCCATATCAGCAACATCCTGTGCTAATCCTGCAGCTTTAAATACACTAACCATTTTATCTATAAATTGTTTACCATTGTCAGACTCAGGAAAACTTTTATTTATTTTTCCTGCTCTGCCTTTAAATTGCCCGGCTAATTTAGCAATAACCAGCGCTGGATTCGCTGCAGAGAATGGCGCTTTAAATGGATATGGTCTTACATTGTTACCGGTCCCTGAATCTCCTTTTGCCATTGGTGTAGTTAAAAACGTAAATACTTTAGGGGCCAACGCCGATATTGACCAATTGCTATCATTATCGCCTTGCAAGATTCCTAATTGACCTACAACTACATATTGTCCGCCGCCAACAGCATAAAGTACACTTTGTTGGTCATATGTAGCAACATCACCAGCTACTGATTCACCGTCGGTACGTTCTGGAAACGTATATATAGTTGATGTTCCTTGGATTCGTGCCATATCATTGCCGGCTAACATGTTACCCATATCTAGTGATATATTTTCGACGGTAGCTTTACCAGACTGTTCTGCCAATCCTTGCAATTTTTCTAGTTCAGATTCTTTTAAATTTTTAATTCCGAATCTTAATAGATTCTCAGCTAATTTATTCTTCATTGTGTATCCCTTAAGGTTTCTTTAATATAAATATAAGAGTCTATAAAAATACGCGGATTTGGATATATGCAAAATATTTCTTATATTATTAATATAATTAACCAGTTAAACAATTAAACCTATGAAAAAGTTATTATTATTATCCGTGTCGTTATTGATTGCCGCTGTGAGTTTTTCACAAAAAATCAAAGTTACAGTTACTGAAGCTCAACAATTTATGAAGTGGGGGCAACATGATTATTTAGATGTGTTAACTAATCCAGAGTCAATTGAAGATAATCGAAAGATTAATTGCAATTATGTTTTTGATCTAGACAATAAAACTAGTACATTTTCAAATAAATCATCTGGAACTAATGTATTGCCAATTGTAGATTTCGAAGAAATAGAATTGGGATATGTTATTAGTTTTACATCATATGGTGATATTGATCCATCATTTACATATCCTATTAAAGTGTATATTAATTTAGAATCCGAAACAATGTATTATACTAAGTATGATCCATATATGGGTAGATCTTTTGTGACACCTTGCAAGAGTATTATTACCGTCGATACCACGTATAATCTATAACAGGTTAAAAGAACATAAAAAAAGCCCCTTCACGGGGGCTTTACTACATTTTAAATATTTTAATTTTCAGGAGATTGAACGTCACCGGCACCTTCTCTTTGTGCTAACCAGTCATTATAAGAGTCCAATGGTATATTAACTCTACTGCTTGAAACTGCCGTTATTGCTGATGCGACAATTTGATTTGATATTCTCAATTTTTTAGCTATGGCATTTATTTTATCTCTACTATATCTAAATGGCTGTAACCATAAAGATTTAAATGAATTGCTTTTGTTACCACCTCTATCAACAAATAAATATTCAGCACTCAATCCAATATCCATTAAGGGTGCACCGCCGAACGTTATAGTCCAAACAGGTACCGGTATTTGTGCACTACTCTGGAAATCTATAGTTTTCTTAGTTTCTTTGACTGCATATCGATAATCTGTAAATTTTGGTTTAAAACCTTTGGCGACACTGTTTGCATCCCGTGCATCAAGTGCAGCATTCAGTTTTGTGACCATGTTATTTAATGCATTAGTCTCTATATCCCAAACAATAGATGCTTCATTCAATTTAGTTTCTTGAATATTCTTTAATTGTGATTCGGTCAAATTCTTGGTACCAAATCTAAGCATGTTTTCTCTTATTATGTTGTTCATTATTTATTCCTTTTAAGGTTTCTTTAATATAAATATCCAATCTACAAAAAACCAGTAATATTAGGATATATGCAAAATATTTCTTATTATATTAATATAATTAAACAATTAAACAATTAAAGTTATGATTAGATTTGGTTACGCCTGTAACAATATGACCCTAGGCAAAGAAAATATTCGTACGGGTCGAACAATGATTCAACGTAAATTTATCGAAGGTGGTATGCAGTTAGCATCCGACCGTAGTTTGCTTAACGCAAAAGATCTGCTTCCTATTCTCGAATGGAATGTAGCAAATGGTATTCACCTGTTTCGTATTGGTAGTGAACTATTTCCTCGCTGGAATCATTACGAGATCAAGGACTTGCCTGACTATGAAGAAATTAGTCGTGTGTTGTTAGAAGCTGGCGATTATGCTCGAGCTAATAATATTCGATTAACTACTCATCCAGGTCCATTTCATATACTCGGTAGTCCCGACCCTGTAGTTGTTGAAAATAGTATTGTTGGTTTAGAACGACATTCTGAGATGTTTGATATGCTTGGTTATGCTCCTAGCTTTGATAACAAGATCAATATTCATATAGGTGCTACATACAATGATAAGCCAGCTACTATTGCACGTTGGATCAAGAACTATTATCGACTATCTGAATCGTGTCGTGCTCGTCTAGTTATTGAGAATGACGACAAGGCATCTATGTATTCTGTTCGAGAACTATACCAGATGGTGCACAGTGTTACTGGTATTCCTATTACCTTTGACTATTGGCATCATACTTTCAATACCGGTGACTTAACCGAAGAAGCTGCATTCTTTTTGGCGCGCGAGACTTGGGAGAAGCATGGTATTACTCAATGTACTCATTACTCCGAATCTCGCAGACGTGAGCAGCAACGAATAATTGAAGGTATTTGCAAAAATCATAATATTGCTTGGGAGGATCTGCCTAAATGGCCGACATTTGCTAAGGCATACAAAGAGTTTAGCAAGATACGAGAACAAGCCCATTCGGATTATATTTTGACTACTCCTAGTACATATGGTGTAGATTCTGTAGACATTGTTGTTGAATGTAAGGCAAAAGAATTAGCATTGCAGAATATCAATGTGCAGTGTTGTCAAACGCCACTAATCTTAGACTAACCATATTTATATATAGTATTAATTAATTAAAAGGTCATAAATGCCGCAATATCGTTACAAAGCAAAACTAACCGATGACATCGAAGATGCAAAGGAAATAATCAGAACAACAGGTAAAATGTTACTAGAAGGTAAAATTGATAAAACATCAGCAATCGATAATTTAGCAAAAGCTTTCCGTAAATTAGAATCAGCAAAATATTACATTGATCGAGAATAAATGAAATGGGTGTTTCCGTATATCGTATTATCAGCGGCGTTTGGTTTAGCCGGTACTGCAGCATATTACAGTGTATTTGGTTTAAGTAAATTATTTTCATCGCAAGCAACCGCGGTTATTGTTATGGCTTCTATATTGGAGGTATCTAAATTAATAACCGCATCATATTTACATCAGCAATGGAAATCAATTTCATTTCTTTTAAAGACGTACTTGGTTACTGCAGTATTTATATTGATGTGCATCACATCGTTAGGAATATATGGATTTTTAGTTTCAGCATATCAGGAAACAGCATATGAACTTAAAAATCAAGAATCTGAAATAGCAGTTTTGCAATTAAAGAAAGATCGATATCAAACACTTAGTAGTGACATTAGAACCGAGAAGGAATCTTTAAATAAAAATATTACAGATTTGACATCGGGACTTTCTAATAACGTTATACAATATACTAATGCAGAAGGCCAGGTAATCACAACGACATCATCGGCTACAAGAAAAGCATTACAATCAGAATTAGATAGAACAATATCTAGGAGAGATACTTTATATAGTCAAGATATTGTATATTCGGACTCAGTTGGTAAATTAGATCAACAAATGTTAAGAATACAAACAGAGTCCGATGTTTCGGCCGAAGTTGGGCCTATTAAATATGTAGCACAACAAGTAAACCAATCTGTCGACACAGTTGTTAATTGGTTTATACTTCTGTTTATATTTGTGTTTGATCCTTTAGCAGTAATGTTATTAATATCAGCAAATCGTTTAATTAAATCTAAACGTAAGACTGTTATTGAAGAAGTGTGGGATGAAGATCATGTACATGATATGGCTTTAAATGATATGGTTGATAATTTTACAGATGAAGAGTTGGATGATATATTTACCGATGCTAATGTGTATGATGTATATGTTGATAGACACGAGCCGGCACCAGAATCCGATATTTACAATGAAGACCCACCAATTACAAAAGAAAAACCAAAACGAGTTATAATAAAATCAGAAATTTTATGAGAAAAACAAAAGTTACAACCAAGAATTCTGGATATAAAAAACTGCAATGTAAATATTGCAATCGGATTGCAGAAAGAGTTGATGCTAATGCAACAGCAGTTACATGTTGGAAATGCACTAGTGACTCAGCTAATGGCAAATTATTGGAATTACGAAAATAATTTATTATATTAATAATATGTTAGAAGCAGAAAAGATAAAACAGAATTGGGAAACGTATCGATCGAGAGTCAATGACTTATTCCCTACAAGAAAAGATCAATTAAATAAAATGTATGATTCCTTCGAGGATCGTATCGCAATGATGCCAGCATCTTCGATGGCTCACTTTCACAACGCATTCGCAGGAGGTTATATCGACCACGTACTGCGTGTAATGGATTGTACGGAAACATTGTATAACACATGGGAATTGTCTGGTGCTGATATGTCGGGCTATACTAAAGAAGAATTAATGTTTGCAGCAATGCATCATGATCTAGGCAAAGTAGGATTTCCAGGAGATGGTAATGAAGTTTATCAAGTAGAAACATCAGATTGGCATCGAAAGAATATGGGCAGGCTATATAAGCACAATGAAAATATTCCTTTCACCATGGTACCAGATCTATCTATTTGGTTGTTACAAGAATATAATGTGTCGATGACATGGAATGAATATCAGGCTATTAAGATTCATGACGGAATGTATGATGATTCAAATAAGCCATATTTTGTAGCAAGATCAGAAAAAGCTAAATTAAAAACTAATATGGCTATTATTTTACATCATGGTGATCATATGGCTGCGCAGATAGAATATGAACAATGGAGAAATTATAAAGCCGGAACTCCAAATCCAGTAGCAGCAAAAAGTAAAGCTACTAAAAGTACTGCTATGAAAAATTTAGCAGAAAACAATCCTAATATAGGTAGTTCTATTGCGGATATATTTAAGGATATGACATGATTATTACAATTGGAATTACAGCTACAGTATTTTTTGGGTTAACAATATACTTTATCTCTAGAGCGTATATATTAGCAGGTGTTTTAGCAGACCAAGAAGAATACTATGAAGGGGTTAGTCAAACTAATCAATATATGTACATGAGAATAAAACAATCTCTTGAAGAAATGCAAAATATTGATAGGTTAGGTGCGTTTGAAAAAGACGATGAGTCTGGAACTACCTTTACATTATTAAAACAAGTAATAGAAGAATTAAAAGAAGAATTTGATGCCGAGGAAAAAAAAGAAAAGTAATAATTACTATACAAAAATCCAAGACGTAGCAATATGTGCGTATAATAAATCGGATAATCCAGCACAACGTGAAAAGATATATAGACGATTTATATACCCACCGTTTTTGAAGCTTACCGAAAATCTAATTAATAAAATGAGACCTACTTATATTTTAAATAAGTGTTCATTTCAAGATTTACAAACTGACCTTGTTACGTATTTAACTGCAAGGTTAGATAAGTTTAAACCAAATGCTGGTAAGTCATATTCATATTATACTAGAACGTCATTTAATTATCTTATTGCAGAGAATCAAAAAGCATATGTAAAGGTTAAGCAAAATAGAGAACCTATTAATATAGATGAACAAAGAAATATTACAACCGAAACGCATAATAATGAAATGCGTGAGACTATAAAATATTTTATGGATGAGTTTGTTGAATATTGTTATGATAACTTAAACTATATATTTACAAACCCAACTGATATACATGTAGCCGACTCCGTATTACATTTATTTGAGGAACGTATTAATATTGAAGACTTTAATAAAAAAGCACTTTATATCTTTATTAGAGAACGAACCGGTCTACCAACCACAAATGTAACTAGAGTTGTAAAAACATTAAAACACCTATACGAAACAAAATTTCGGGAATATGCCGATACAGAGTTCATGAATTTACCTTTTTAATATTTATTATTAAAGGATACGTATGGATCGGAATGATGAAATATTCAAAGGAACCAGTTTTGCTGACCTCATGCATGATGTTTATCACAATTCTAAAAAGAAGGATAGACAGATAAATCAGCTCATATCTCAGTTACAGCCATTAATAAAAAATGCATCGGATGCTACTATTATAGTACCACTTATTAAAGAGTACTTAGATGTTGCTGTTAAAAATGATGATCATCTAGTTAAATTAACTGCAATTGTACAGCGTTATATATCAACTACACAAACAATTACTGGTACTGACTCTTTACTTTCAGACGAAGAAAAGCAACAATTAATTAATATAGCACAATCAGCATTAACTCATGAATTAGAAGATGAGATTGAAAAGATTGAAGAAGAAGATCGAGAAATAAAACAAAAGATCGAAATTGCCAAAGCTAAATTGAAGGATAGTAATGCCAAATCATGATGGTTTATTTGATACGGTAATATATGTAGCCGAAGTCAAACAAAAGACTAGTGCTGGTGATACATATAAACGAAATACAGATGAAATATATCCTGCAGGTAAACGTATGGTTATTAATCAGGGAACTGGTGCACAGGAGAAAACAAGAATATCTAGTGCTGATATGCTATTTGGTATTGATGTTCAGTATACATTAAATGGTCGTTTAAAGTTTATAGAAAATGTAAAACCAATTAATTCTAATATTAAACAAATACCAATACCAGGTGAGGCGGTCTTAATATTTCAATCTTTAAACCATGAATCGACATTAGAAGAATCATACCCACAATGGTATTATATGTTTCCAATGGCATTGAGTTCAAATACTAATAGTAACATATTACCAACCGTTGGCGAGTTAGAATTTGATACTAAATTTGAAGAGTCACAAGTATCTCCATTACAACCATATCGTGGCGATTTTATGTTAGAAGGAAGATATGGTAATAGTATCAGGTTTGGTAGCACTATAGATTTCAAAAATAATTATTCTGAGCCAGGTAAATGGCGTGGTAATAATATTGGTGATCCTATACTTATTTTATCTAATGGAAGAAAGTATAAAGAAAATAAAGATTTTGTTACTGAGGATATTAATACGGATCAATCTTCTTTATATTTAACTAGCACACAAAAAATACCATTAGTATTAGGAAACAAAGATCAACCCAATTCACTAACAGGCTGTATAACTACTAGTGGCAATGAAACTAATTATAATGGATCACAATTCTTAGGAGTATCTGATCGTGTTATATTAAAAGCCCGTAAAGACTTAGCAGTTATTGATTCGCCATTGGGTATAATTTTAAATTCTACCGGTGCAATAAAATTAGGAAGTGAAGAAGCTTCGGAAAGCATGGTTCATGGAGAAGTATTATTAGAAGTTTTACAAAGTATAATAAATCAACTAAACACTATGGTGCAATGTGGTTCGTCTACCGGGACATTTATTAATCTTTCATATGTTAACAAAGCACAGAAACAGTTACAAGAATTATTAAGTTCAAAATATAAAATGGAATTTAAGCCCAATAAATAGGATTATATTATGTCAATTATACCGCCACTCGATCGTTTAACAAAAGCACCAGCCTTTGGTGTAGATAAAATACAACAACAGTTTAATGATATATTAGATTCTGTTGTTGATCAGACTAATCAAACAATTAAAGATTCAGCAAAACTTCCAACTAATGTTAAATGCGATGACCCTAGGGTTCAAAACATGAAACAAAATTTAGAAAATATACAATTATCAATTACAAAAGTTCAAGAAAATATTC
>TARA_R110001599_G_scaffold258020_3_pt1 | contig 10602 bp, 5 predicted proteins | sample TARA_R110001599 | Tara Oceans TARA_R110001599 (sample SAMEA4398360) | marine metagenome | biome: Polar Biome; feature: [MES] marine water layer (ENVO:01000295) within the mesopelagic zone...; material: water (ENVO:00002006), including particulate matter (ENVO:01000060) such as...... | reverse complement strand
CTTGAGAGCATATGTAGGACCAGAATAATAATAAGTGAGTGTTGCACCCGAAAGTCCAGTTGTTCCTGAACTATTTTTGGAAGCAAATACTAATGCTCCTTGCGGTCCGTGTGCAGTAACAGCATCAAAAGTTTTATACCTAATGCGTATACTTTTTCCGTCTGGACTATCTTCAACTCTAAGACTATTACCGCCAGTAAGACTCTTCAGATATAAAACACCATTAACACTATCTTTAAATACAAGACCACCAGTTGATGAGTGTCCTATATTTTCTCCACGAAGATAGTATATTGAAGAACCAGTAGGTCCTCTATAAAATCCACCATCAGCAGTAACTGCTTGTCCACCTACATCGTCATATTGTACTATAATGCGATATGCATTTGGGCCGGTACTTGAATATGTAAGTCCTATTATTGAAGAACCAGTATTTCCTGTAGGCCCAGTAGTTCCCTTTCCACCTGTGTGACCAGTATGTCCTTTTGGGCCCGTGGCAGCAAAACCAGAAAGACCTGCACTATTCCACTCGAATGGATGAGTCCATGCGTCCCCTGTGGGGCCTTGTGGACCAATATTAAATGGATGGGCACTAAGCGACATATAAGATACTCCTCATTAATCCGTTTTAATTTTTAAAGTACCACTATCTCTATAAACTGTCCACTGCAATTGGTTGCTTGCACTGGTTGGTAAACCAGTAAGTCTTAGATTTTTTATCTCCAATGTATCTATTAGTGCCGCATATGAATTTGGATTCGTTCTAACAATATAATTTACTGTAATATGTGGTGGTAAGTTGTGTTGCCAACCATATCCTTTTCCACCAATGTTAATTCCGTTTCCTGCTCCATCCCCCTCAAAGTTTAATGAAAACTTATCATTTCCAGAAACCTGATTTAATTCACTTGGGTCACTTTGTCCTGCTTTATCATTTGCTTCATCGGCACCCATTAAGAATTTTCCTCTAAAATTAGGAACTAAGCAAGAAAATACACCCGAAACGCCACTTGTCTCTTCAAGAATATTGAAACTAGAACCACTCTTAGTTTCATATGGGTCATCATAAACTAAAGCAGTTTTATTATTAAAGGGTTTAAGTTCAGTTTTTGTATAGTCATAAGTTGCACCCTGTCCTTCTACACCACGACTGTCACCATTATCTATTTCTTCATTAATTGAGAAGTTTCCATTGTTTGGTATCTTATTATTATATTCTTGTTTTACATAAATCCACTGTGTATTACTTGCTACACTATCCGCAGACACACCAGTAATAATACCAGAAATGGTTCTACCATCTACAGTTTGTTCAATTCTAGAACCGATTGTCCATGATGTTCTATCAGTTTTTAATGCTTCACACCAACCGTACCTAATTCCTACTTCATTGTAGTAATCTGGATATTCTGAAATTGGCAAACCTTTGTATGCTTTAAATCCACCACTTCCATCTCCGTCACATATTGACCATCCAGATGGTGCATTTGTTCCTAGATATGATTGAACAGTACCTACAGGAATTAGATTGTTAAGAGAAACTGCAACATTTCCACCAAGTAAACTTCCAACATAGTTGGTAACATTACCAAAAATATTTCCTTGGTCATCTTCTGCAAGTCTTGTTATAACAGGTTTTGCAACCCAACCAGAAGTTTCTGGTCGAACATTATCCATCCATCCCGCAGTATATCCACTAAGAAAATATACATCATCTCTTGTTATCCCCGCAGGAATGACACCAGATTGATTGTCAAACCAATGGGTCATATTAACACTTCCTGCCATAGTCAATTCAAAAGTATCTGCTCCAGTAACTTGAGAAACAATTCCTGCGACTTCTGCGTTGTATGCGCTGTTTGCTTTTGCAGAAACATACTCAGCAGTATGTCCATCAACTCCACTATTCCAACGAACAACACTACCATTAGTGAATCCGTGTGTGGTTTGATTGATGTTGATTGATAATCTAGAACCAACTGCATCCGCACCACTAACACATACCGATGGATTGAGTACCGATGTACTATTGTCTGGGTTTCCTACTGCCATATCTATCTAACTCCTGCTTAGTGACACCTTATTGGTGTTGGGAATGCATTATTGAATTCTGCATCTGCTTCATAGTGAACTGTTATAGTATCTAGTGGCACCGCACCACCAAGAACTTTTATTTCTACCGCATTTGGTGTATCAGTATTGCACGAGACATTATCTGAATTTGCTCTTGTTGTTCTTTGTCTTCCGTCAAATCCTTGTGTCCCTGCGACATTCTTCAGTGAATTAGTTGCATCTCTGTTGAATGCTTCATTTGCAACACCTTGAGGTGACCACAAATCACAGGTTGGATTTTTTCTCATTGGTATTGGGAATGTGTGTATATGAGAATATGAATTTGGTATAACAAAATTAATACCACTTGTATCTGGAACAGATGTTGAGTGCATAGTATCTGCACCCACTGGTATACCATCTACATAACTGTTTTGATAAAATCTGTTACATCTTTGTAATTCTTCATCGTGGTCTGGATTAATAAATGCTGTTGGAACATTTCCTCTTTCTAGTTTTACTTGTGATAGTTGTAAATCATGATTAAAGACAATTCCTCTATTTGTATCCTGAGTATAGAAAGCAAGTGAAACAAAGTTGTCTGCACTTACTCCTGTACCAATATCATGGTTTGAACCAGAAGCACCTGCCGCATTTGACAATTCAGGAACAAAGAATGAGAAGTTATATGGTGTCCAATTTTTATTAACTCTAAAGTCTGCAATAGGTGTATTAATTTCACTTGCAGTCACACCTGTATTTGACTGAAGACTATGACCATTAGATGTTGCACCAGGCACATCCCCTGTAGTTCCTGTTAGGTTTTGAAGGAATGCGACATGACAGTCACCTGTACAATGATAGTTGCCTGGATTGTCGCCTCTTGCGAAGAATGAAATGGTCATCACTTCACCCGCAAATGATGTTGCATCTGGAATTCTTTGTTCCACACGATACCAACAATTATTCATTGTTGAACCAGGCGTGTTTATATGGTTTACGCCCGCATGATAAGACACACCACCACGAACGATTGCATAATAATCAGGATGTCCTTGAACCGCAGTTTCTTTCTTGTCAAATTTTCCTCTTGCAAGTTTATAATCGACATTAAATTTAGTACCACCAGTATTACCTGTTAGTGGGTTCGTTGCACCAGTAGCAAACTGTCCAAGTCTTAACCACCTATCTGCAAAGTAAGTATTAGCAGTTCCACCATACTCATTCGTAGTTCCTATACCTCTTTGCCAGATTCTAAAGTTTCCGTTGAACAATTCGTTCCTGTTTACTTGACGAATATTATCATAGGTATGTCCAGTTGCACCTGTAGGTCCTTTTATGTTTAGTTCAGTTCCAAGTTTAGGAGTCCTTGACCTGAAGACACCACTAAAGTCATTAACTTTTCCACCAACAACAGAAGGTGCATCAATATTTAATACAACTCTAGTTGGTGAAAGTGCATCTAAAACTTTAACAGATAGATTTGAGCCAGGTTTTGTTGTCAGATTACCGTTTTCATGAAGGTAATGTGTTCCTGTTTCTGTTAGAATACCTGTCGTAAGTGTAACTGTTCCTGAAGTTGCAATTCTTAAATAGTTGTTTGTGGAATCCACATATGTAACAACACCAAGAACATGAGATTTATTAATATCAGTAATGTCTGCAAGTCCAAGATTAGAAGAAGTTGTTGTATCAACACAAACTGCATTTCCTTCTACGAAGGTTTGTGCAGATGAGTCATACGCACGAAGGAAAGTAGTAACTTCACCACCACTTTTTCCTGTAACATCTCCCGCAGTACAACCTGTACTGGAATTCATTTGACCTCTGTATGGAAGAATAATACCAGATGTTTTTCCTGTTGCAAGGATAACAGGTTTATTCACATATCCAACAACATGAGGTGCTTCTTTTTGCAGTTTACCTCTACTTGCTTTTCCGTATTGAGAAAGGAAATATACATTGCCAGGAATTAATCCTTCTGTATGATTTTCAATGAGAGCAGTATTCCATTCTGCTTTTGTTGCTGAAATTTCTCCAGACATCGCAAGGTCAAAAGTATCATGGTTTATAACTTTTGATACAACACCCACAACTTCTGCGGCACTTATGTTGTCACCATGTAATTCATTATCACCTGCCGCAGATGCAAATGTGTAACCCTGTGTTGTTCCACTATATCTAAGAACATTACCAAAGTTAAATCCGTGACTTCCTTTGGTAACCCTTATATTGTTTGCACCTTTTATGATATTTACATAACCATCAGTATCGAACTCAACAAGAGGGCCTGCTGTGTTTCCAATTACCAATGCACCAGTCGCACCGCCAATACCACTCCAGATGTGTCCAGTTTTACCTGACCTTCCTCCTCGTCCATCAATATCTAAGAAGTTATTCCCTGCAAGAGTAGGACCGAAGAACACTCTAACAACCCCCGCACCTGGCCCAGAATCAATATCTTTATATGCATCTTCAATAAAGCAACCAGTGTATCCATAAGGCCCGTGTGGGTAGTTTGGACCTGTAGTACCAACACTAACACTTCCTATATTTCCACCACCAGAAGTTAATCCAGTAAATACCTCGTTATGTTTTAGATGACCTTCAAACCAAAGTCCTTCTTTAGTTCTCCACATATTATTTTTATGTAACCAATATGGTCTATCATATAAAAATGTATCGTCTTTATCCCCACCCGCACTTTTATCAATACTTGTTGGATTAGGTCCTGTTGCTTTACCACCAACTATAAGACCAGAAAAATCACACCCAACATTACTTGGTTCGTTTGTATTAAGAACAAGAATTTTTTCATCAATTCTATATGATGCTGTAAGACCGTCTTTCTTTCCACGAACAGTTGTTGGTGCTAAAACAGAACCAACAGCAGTACCGTCTACTTTTAATGTTTCACCAATACTTACATGACTACAGAATGTGGAGTGTGTTCTTAAAACATTACCAGAAAATGCCATTGCAAGTGTACCACCAGTACCAATCGCAAGCATCATTCCGTCACCGGCAGTTGCGCCCATTACTTTAATGTTGTTTAACTTTTCTATAATTTCAGTATTTGTTTTCACTCTCCACGATTCAAAAGTATCACTTAATGCAACATCATCAATAACATAATCTCTATGATAAACTGTTCCAGTAGAACCACTGTATTGGTCGTAAACATGGATACCATATTCACTAGGATAAATATTACCAGAACCACCAGGCAGTGCCCATGCCGCATGAGTTGGCCCACAACCTCTACCTTTGTGACCAAACTCGTAGGTGTATCCTGTACAACCGTGAAAATTTCCTGAATGTGCCATAAGTGCTTATCCTATACCTTGTTTATACTGGGTCATTTGTATCATAATACTTCCATGTTCCTGTTATCGCATCATAGTATGCTATATTTATTGCGTTTGATGGTAAAGAAATTCCTGAATTCTGAATATATGAACCACCACCAATTATATTTATCTGATATCTTGATGCACCTGGCGCAGAATGATTCGCATATCCCTGTGCATTATCTTTTAAAGATTCATCGAGTCTAACGGGTGCGTATCCTCCACCACCGTCAAATTTTCTTCCATCAGGATTTACCTGAACCTCTTCATATATGATGTATACATTTGTATTTTCTGTATCAGAAGTTTCTATATTACCAAAAAGTATAGGATTAGAGTTATAGACAAAATATCCTAATTCTGAATTTGATGGTTCAATATAAATTTGTCCCACATCCAATGTTCCACTCCAACCTCCTGCTCCTCCACCTGAAAAACTTAATCCTGCATCTATAATGCTTCCACTAATTAAAAATCTTCGTGCAAGAGCAGTGATTTGAGATTGTAAAATTGTTTGAAGTTGGGTAAGTTCCCTTGCTTGTACTCCAAAGCCAGGTCTAAACCCTATCTGCATATAATTATTGGATACATCCCAATCATCTAAACCAGAGTCTTGATATCTGTAAAAAACTGTCATTTGTTATGCTCCTCCAACTAAAAGTGCAACCATTAATGTCTTTCCTGCATCGGCCCGAACACTCTCTGGGTTTAAAGATATAGAAGGAAAGTTAAAAGTATGTAGGACTTCTGGATACCTACCGAGATTATCTTTTCCAAAAGAAAGTGGTGTTTTTTCTACAGTATCTATGGTAGAAGAAGTAGGTGTTGATGAACTTGCTGTCGAGAAAGATACTTTACCAGAGATTAAACCACTATTTGTTTGTTCTGTAAATAAGTTATCTCCTCCAGAAACTAAATCAGCACCCTGTCCTGTTAAACGAACATCTCTCTTAGAACCTTTTAACACATTAGAAGCAACAGTACCCGATACTCTTGTATTGTTTCCAGCACTTGCAATAGAAGAGAGTTTATTTCCACTTGCAAAGTTTTGAGCAGTTGCACTATTATCTGTTTTAATAACAGTAGCCGCAGAAAAATAAGATGCTTGTGCAGATTTTGTATTAGCACTTATTACTTGTCCGATTTGTTGTCCTTTATAAAGAGGATTTCTTACAAGTGCCGCAGTATTCCAAGATGTTGAATCTGTATATTGTCTTAGTGCATATGGGTCTAACATAACAAGAAACATTGATTGATAAGCATATAACAATCCTACCGCATCACCAAAACCATTTGGTGGAGAAGCAACTCCGTAAATAAATGGTCCTTTAATCCCTTCATCGGTAGGACTTGTAGCACCACCAACAACATGGTCAGAATCATATCCTGTTGCATTTTGAGAAAGGGTAGATGGTTCTATTCCCAACCTCAATGAAACTGACATCGGATATCCCTTTCCACGATTATTAATATCTATTCTTTTAAGTTGATGCCCTCTTTTGGTTGTATTTGCTTCATCTTTGGGACCTAAATATTCAAAAACAGGATTAATAACTGCTGATTTTTCTGGGTCAACAACAGGTTCGAACAATGTGTCTGAAACGGAATCCCATCTCAAATCTCTTTTTGCTTCTTCTTGTACTACTATTCTTAGCAATTCGCCACCGTTTGCTTGTCCATATTTTTCTACTTCATTTTTTAAGAAGTATGCATCTGTGGAAGAAAGTTGCTTTCTTTCTTTGTCTGTTTTTATCGGTGGAACTGGCATCCATGCAGTCCCGTTCATGCTTCTTAAATAATGATTCATTAAACCTGTTATAGAATACATGTACTGCCATGTATATCCAGATATATGGTCTGTATAAGAATTAGGATTTGTTCCTTTTGGAGGTTCATTGCAAATTGTTCCGCTATTATTGTCTAGACACAAATAAACTTTTCTATTATGTTCGCAATAATATGCTTGTCCTTCTTGGTCTTTTGTTGGGTCCCAAGGAGTCCATATAATTCCTTGTTTCCATTTATGGTGTCGAGTTACAGGATATGGTGCTGAATATTCAGGAAGGACTGCACCCACATCTCCAAAAAAACTATTAATAGAAGAAGCATAAGAACCATCTGCGGGAGCGAGATTGCTACTTTCATCTTTATTTCCAAGAATCAACACATAAGTATCATCTTTAAATTTGTCGGTGAATGATTCTGCAAATGTTTGATTTGCCATTCCCATTATTCTACTTGTTGCCATAATTTGCTTCCTTTTAGAATCCGCAACCACCTGTGATTGAATATTTATTGTTTGGTGTATTTCCTACTATAGGAGATAACATTAAGAATTGTCCCAATTCTATATCTTTCATTTTTGTTCCTACTGGAACTTGCTCTGACCATGAGTTTGGATGATGGAATATGTGGAAAAAGGCAAGGTCAGTCCCACCAAATACAGTTGCATCAAACCCACCAGTATGTCCAGTTAGACCAATTGGTGCGGCCGTGAATCCATGTGATGTGGGTATACCTGCAAGTCTAGGTTCATGTGCAGACACACCAGATTCAGAAATATACCAAAGTCCTCCACTATCTTGGAAATGTCCTGCTGAATACGAAGCACCACAAACCCCATAATCCCCAACACCTGCTACATGTCCACTTCCACCAAGATATGGAAGCCATCCACATGGATATAAGTCAACACCAGATGGATTGTCTCTAAGATTTATATCTGTGTCAAATCTATATGGTCCATAAAAACCTGTAATTGGATTTTCAACTTTAACAACATCACCAGTAACGCCTGGTTTGTCAAAGAAATCCCATATAGTATAATTACCGGCCGCATATAATCCAGTCGGGTGTATTAATTTTTTAACATAAGGCCAGTAAGTTTCAAATGCTACATTAGAATCTATTAAGTAGGAGTAATCTTGCCATATTTTACTATCCTGAATTTTGCTCAACCCACTTAAAGTTCCGAATTCATCATCATAATAAACACCGCAAGGAGAACCAGGCGCACAATTCTGTGTACAGTCTCGAATGTCTGTAGGAGTTCCTGCTGTTCTTCCATAAGGATTCCAACAATGCTTTGCAACATAACCACATTCTACTGGGTCCCAGAACCAACAATCTCCTGTTGCTCCATTTTCTCCTGTTTGTCCCCAGTAATCACAAGGTGCGCCAGTTGAATCAGATGCAGATGCTCCACGAAACGGTGCTTCCGAACATCTAAGTATTAATGTTTTAGGGTATGTAATGTTTACCCAAGAATTATAAAAAACTCTGAAGAAGTAATCATAAACTTCTTCAATACTTTTCATTTGATAAAATTCTTTTGCGTGTCTAAGGAAATTTCTAACATCAACTTGACCAGTTGAAGGATTAAAGAAATCAACTATGGGTGCATCAGACGGAAGAGTTGAGGGACCAGGTTCAAATGTCTTATCTGGAAACCCATCTGCAAATATATCTTTATATAATTTAATTAAATAGTCTGGTGCAACATCGACATCTTTAATAGATTCAATGATTGCCATATCATTTTCACAACCTAACCACTCGTAAAACTTTTCTATAAATTTTATAAATTTCGGATAAACCTGAATTATCCAGTCGGGACTTCTGTCTTGTATATAAAAATTAAAATTAGAATTGCAAGAATCTTTATAGTCCAGACCAGAAATGTGGTCAAATACTTGTTGAAAAACAGAACCTGTAGGTCCGTGTGTTGTTGCTCCTAATACACCAGATATAGTCATTTAAATATCTCCGATTAAGAACCCGAACTAACATCAACAGTAACACCATCGTTAACAACGAACAGATAACTGTTTGGATAATTATGAACAAAATCATCCGATGGGTCTCCAACAACAGCAAAATCAGTAACAATTTCCACACCATCTATTTGAATTCTTCCAGTGTTCCAATCTACAGAACCTATTGGTTTAACATAACCATCTTGTTCGTGTGCATTTCCATCAGAGTCTGCTATCCAAAGTTCAATGATGGAATCATCACCTGTTCCATTATTTCCTATACCACCATTTCGTAGAATGCAAAATCTTGCGGCCCCTTCAAATCTAGGGTCATCATCTTTGCATCCGAAAGCACCTTCACTTCTTAAAAAGCCAGGGACACCTAACGGAAGTGATAGTTTATTTCTATAATTAATTGTAACCGAATTTATTGGTTCTATTTCCGTTGCGGTAAATCTTTTGACAAGGTTTATAACAATGTCATCAAGACCTGCCCATCCACCATCTGTTTCTCGCAGTAAAGATTGCCAATAATTAAAATTAAAATCGTCTCTGAATCCATCAAGTCTTTCGTTATAAGTGTTTACAAATTGTGTGACCAATACTTGAAGGTCTGCTTCTGAAGAAGAAGTGTTCTCTAAATTTGCATAGACATTTCCACTCAAAGAAACTTCTATAATGTTTGGGTCTATAAATTCAGGAATAATTGAAACTACTGCTTTACTTTTGAAAAATTTAATAATGTAATTTTTTTCTTCTTCTGATAACAACTGACCGTTTGGATAAATTGCAGAAACATAAACTCTTCCATATTGAGGTGGGTCATTTTCTTCACCTCCCCAAATTATAGAGTCTATTCCTCCTCTTTCTTGTCTCAATAAACTTCTAAAATCATTTGCTGTTACTGCTCTTCCTTGAGTTTGGAAAAACGATGGAGCATGTGTTCTTATTGATTCTGTTGATTCCTCATCAGAACCTCCATTAGATGCTATAGTTGTTGATGTAAAGGAAACATTATTAATCTGAGGTGTAAATGTTGTAATAAAATTTCCTTGTTTTCCCGCAGTTGCCAAATAATCAAAGGATACTTGAGAATTGTGGACAGGGGATTTACCTACAATATTATCTCCAAAATAAATTTCATATCCTCCATCAAAGGATGAAGTTAAAAAGTATACTTTATCTCCGGCAGTAATCCCTGCAACTCCTCCTTCTATAGAATCAATAGACCTCCACTCACTGAAATTATTTCCACCTTCACTTACTTTTACTTTTAATGTGGTGGTATCAATTTCACTGTGGGGTATTCTAAATCTTTGGTGTGCAATCGCATTGTCTACAACATCCTGTAGAGGTGCTGTTTGCATTCTGTTTCCTTGAACAATATCAATTTTAGTTTTAACACCAGAAATTAATTGGGTAGATTTTAACGGAGTCCAATTCAA
>TARA_R110001599_G_scaffold648_2_pt1 | contig 10606 bp, 18 predicted proteins | sample TARA_R110001599 | Tara Oceans TARA_R110001599 (sample SAMEA4398360) | marine metagenome | biome: Polar Biome; feature: [MES] marine water layer (ENVO:01000295) within the mesopelagic zone...; material: water (ENVO:00002006), including particulate matter (ENVO:01000060) such as...... | reverse complement strand
AATGCTTGTCCGTCATACTTTTCAGGAGCAGAATAATTTAAGTCTCCAAATACTAAACTAAACTGATTAATAAATCTTAAACTTGTTTGAGTAACAGGATCAGAATATTTAAAGTTAACTTGATTAAATGGTACTGGGCGATCAATGGTAGAGGCGTTTATATCTACATAACTTGTTATATCTCTTGAAACTCCTTTTGTCATATAGTCGTCAAAGGTTTCAACATAGATTGTACTATCAAATAGTTTTGTATAAGCTACTAAATTAAACATCTTAAACAAACCTGTTAAAAAGTCTATTACTTTCATTTTAGGTAAATAATCTTGAATAAATATATTTGAGCCTAAAGTAAATCCAGGATTAGAATAATTATGTATTGTTGTTGCTGCTGTTCCTACCGTTTTACTAATTACTAATGCTGGATCTAATGCGCCCATAGTTTGCCCTACTTGACAATTTATTCTAAATTCTAAATCATAAGTTCTAGAATCTAAAGTTCCACTTGTTAAATCTCTTAAAGGTGCAGATAAGTTTAATCCACTATTAAAAGGAACGTTCTCTCTGTAAAATAATAATTCGTTTGTTGTTCTGTCTTTTATTATTATTTCTCCTGTGTTGTTTGTAGAACTAGGATCAAGTACTAATCTTAAACCATAAGTTTCACCAGCGTTTACAGTTAGCTTATTAGCTACTAAAACATCACCAGAGCCTGATGAATAAGTAAAGTCTGCAAAGGTTAATTTTTTACTTTTAGTAACTGTATCTATTCCAAATAAAGGATCAGTTTCTTCAGGATCAGAAATAGGAGAGTTTTCTCTATGTAGCCATAAATACAATTCATCAAACATATCACTACCAAAGAAAGTTTTAACATCTGTTGAAGCACCCTCTTGAACAACTGGATTACCATCCTCATCCAAAACTATTGAGCCATCTTCTGCTAATACAAATTCGTCTAAGTGTATATCAGCCATATTAAAGGTAAGATTGTATTGAGTTTGTATAGCTTCAATAATTCGCTTTAATTTTATAGCTGGTTTTAAATCTGTTTTTAATACAGGAAAATTTACATTTTTTAATTCGTTTGTGCTAGGTGTGTCATAAGTGTAATAATTCTCTAACAATATTAAAGGAACAACTATATTACGATTAGCTGTTGTAGTAGCAGGGTTTAGGCTGCTTTGTAAGCCTGTTTTAAAGGCATCTAAGAAATCATCTCCTGTATATAGTATGTCGTAAGCACTTAAGGCATTTAAAGAACTTAAATCCTCATCTCCAAATGTATCGTTTAAACTACTTGGCTCACCAAAGAATATAACCTTGTAAGCATAAGGCAAATTGTTTTTCATTGATACTCCATCAAGTCTAATCTTTCCTGATCTAAATGGAACTTGGTTTATTTCTATTCTTGCAGTTACTTGAAACCTTGCATCAAACCCATCTTGAATATCAAAGTTGTAATAGTGTTTAAATAGCTTGTTGTTTACTGATGATGCTGGTAAACTAAACTGCTGAGAAAAAGGCGTAAAGACTTTGCTAATATCAGATATGTTCTGAATTGAGTCGGTTATGCTTATTGTTTCATCTTTAAATAAGTCAACCCTTGTGTCTTGGATATATAGTTGAACTTCTCTTTTCATTAGAGTACGTTGTTTATAATGTCGTTAGCTTCTTGTACTTCTATTGTATATTGTATTAGTCTGTCGTTTACTGATGTCTTTTTTAATAAAGAACTTTTTGTAACTGTAACAGGTTGCCAGTCAGAGTTTAAATAAAGCCATACATACTCACTTAATAGTAAATCTTGCATAACATCATTATAAGCCTCAATCATATAATTAGTATTTAATATATATGCTTTTGTACCGTTTTTATTAAAGGTTTGTTGTTGGTGTTCTTTATTGTTATAAGTAGACGAGGCATAATTAAATATATTTCTTTTGAAATTATCTGATTTTGTAGTTACATTCTCTACTGATTTTAAAAAGAAAAAATGATCTTGTTGTACTCCATTTCTATTTATAAATCTTCCTTGTATTGGTGTGTACTTTGGATTACATATTCTTTCAATAGTCCAAGTATAGTTTCCAGAAGCTGCTGCTGCCGTTGTTGCTGAGGTGCTTATTAGTTTTTTTGTTGCTGTTCCACTATTCATATCATAAGCAAACGAAGCTGTATTATCAGGTAAGTAAATAATTTGGCTTCCACCTGTGTTAGTTAATTCATAGTCATTAGGATCAATAATTTGATTTGAGCCACCAGTAAAAAATGAATAGCCATAAAATCCAGTATCAGTAACAGTAGCTGTTGCTAATTGACTACCACCTCCATCAACAGCATCGTAAGCATACCAAGTACTACTCATAGCAACGGTGTCTAATACGTCTTGATGAGCAGCCCAATAATCCTTTGCTAATGTAGCTATTTCAAATACTGTTCTATTTGATGTTGCATTTTTTATTATTGTGTATCTTAGTGTACCATCTATGGTTAGTTCTAGCTTAGCAGACAAATGCGAGCCTGTTGTTATAGTTAGAAAATACGGACTTCTTAAAAATATATCTGCCATTATTTATTTTTTTTAGGTATAATTATTGAATTAGCTGCATCATTAACAAATGAATCTTGTAAATCTTTTGGTAAATTTTCAAACGCTTTCTCAAAAGGTTTTGTAAAAAATAAACTAGGTTTTATACCATAGTTTTTTATAATATTAGCTAAAGCAAACCCTGTAGTTTCATAATCAACAAACCTGCCTTTTTTGTCTCTTGCTTGATACTTTTTAAACTTTGCCCATTTAGCAAGAGTTCCTGTATAATACTCAACGCCAATTAACTTAGAACTTTTTTTATAACTATATCCACTTAAACTAGTTCCGCCCTTAACTCCTTTAACTCCTTGATCTTGGAATTTACCGTATTCATCCATATAGAATTTTAATCCTATTTTATTACCAGCAACAAAAGGTTTATACTCTAAACTATTATAAAGTTCATTAGTATAATTAGAAGTCTTTTTCTTTTTATTTTTGTTTTTTGTTAAATTGCTCCTTATTTGTTGGATTACATATTTACCAAATTTATTTAAAGCCTCTTTTGTTTCTTTTAGTTGCATAAGTTTATATCATTTGCTACAAATACATCAAATGTGCAAGCAATACCAGCTAACTCATTTTCAAATCTGTCTTGAAATATCTCACAACTTGCATCCCCTGTTAGTTGATATAAATCTAAATGGATTGTTCCTTGTCTTAATTCTCCTATTAATTTATTTACTACTGCTAATTGTGTATTGATAATATCTTGTAAATTATTATTTCCTCTAAATATATCTGTTGTTTCTTGTTTACTTTGATCAACTATATCCATTGCTAAAACACTAATGTTAAATTGTAGTACTTGTTCTAGTATTGTTACATTGTTTACTATAATATGACATAAAGGAAATATAGTTTGTTTAGATAAATCTATTTCTGTTATATCGCCTGTTGTTACAGTATTAACATTTACATCAGCTAACAACTGATTTTTAATTGTTTCTGTTATTTGATAAAATCCTCTTACTCCTTGATTACTCATTTATTTTTGTTTTTTTTCTTATTGCTGTATATAATAAAGGCAAAGCCAATAAGATTGTTATTGTAAATATGTTTAAGTGTGGCTCTCCACATAATCCGAATAAGTGTTTAATTATTTCTGTCATCTGTTTAAATTCTTTTTCATTTGTTTAGCTTCTAGTTCTGCCTTGTCTTTTAAATAACTTAAAGTATAAAGACAAGTATTAACATTTAGTTTAGTGATATTTTCAATTCGTGTAATATCTCCTTGAGCGAGTTCATTGAATAATGCTCCATACCATCCCCATTTTTTCCCAAATTGGTTAACTGCAGAGAATTCATTTCCTCCTGATCCAAAGAGTTCAGCATAGTTTTCGACAAGTCGATCCCTAAATGATAAAAAAAAATAATCGATCCTAATACTGCATCCATTGGCATATCAAACATTGAATCACCCTCTTCACCTGTATAATCTTCAATTAAGTATTTGCTTTTTACTTTTTGTTTTATTGGACGATATAATACTCCCATTGCTTTATGTATGTTTTCAAAGTCTCCTATGTTACTATCTAAGTCAATGTACTCACCAAATGTCATATCTTCTAAATGTGGAATAAATCCATATTCTTTATTGTTCATTGTGAACTTAGTAACTAATGCAGGTTTAGCTTTAAACATTTCTGCTAATCCCTCTGTTATATCTTTTATGCTTTTAGCTTTCATTGCCATTATGGTATCGCCTCTTAGTCCGCAAAATATCTCTATCATTTTAATAGCTAAGAATTTCTCATCTGTATTGTTTTCTTGTATGTTTAAATATTTTTGATATTGTCCTAAAGTTATCTGACTTAAAGAACTAGGTATATGTACATTTACTTTCATACATATATAACGAAGAAATAAAAAGTTTTAGAAACTATTGTATTATGTATTTACCTCTATTAGGGTTTTTAAGTTGGAAGCTAACAGCATATCTTACTGCATCAATTAAATGATTGAATTTATCAATAGGAGTATTAGACTTTTTCTCTAACCAAGAATAGTTGTTTAGTTCTTTGACGAGGTTTATACTATCTTCGCTTATTACTAAATCATAGTCTTGTAATAATGATATTCCATAGGTAACGCTTCCCTGTCCTTTTACACTTGGTTTAACATTACAACCTTTTGATCGTATCTCGCTAATAAGTCTTGGCTCTGCACTATCTGCAACTATTAAACTATCTTTTGCGTGCTGTATGTTTAAGCGTGTTATTTCGCTTGTTGTTAAGCTAGGTAAGTAATAACATTCTCTTAAGTAAATAAGTTTGTTAGAAGTGTCTATGTTAGTTTCTATTAATGTTGTAGGATCATTACTAAAACCATAATCTTGTCCGAATACTGAAACGCCTATTTTTTTAAAGTCTCCTATCTTCCAATTATTAAAGATAACTCCCTCAGCTTTATTTAACCAGCCACCCATTATAGCGTGCTTGTATTTTAATGGACGTCTAATTTTAAGTTCTTCTATTTGCTTTAAGAATGATTCACTTAAGTTTTTAAGATTGTCTTGATATGTTGTGTGTATGTAACTCGTATTATCTTTAGAAGTATTGATTCCCTCTTGTATTCCTTTATCTTCAAAGAATCTTTGATATATCCAATGTTCCTTAGTAGTAGGGTTTAATATAAGTATTATTCTATTTTGGTTTTTAGTTTCTCTTATTGTTAAGTCTATCTTGTCGAATGTTTCCTCGTCTGTTAATTCCTCAGCCTCATCTAATACCCAAGTAGTAACACCAGTAATAGATTTAAGATTTGCTGTTTGATCTCCTGATGAGGTTTTAATTCCTTTAAATACAATCTTGCTTCCTGATCTTATATTAATGATTTCATCTTTAGTAATGTGAAAGTCATCAAACTTATCTAAGAGTTCTATCTTCTCTATGAATTCAGGTATAATAGAAACATAAGCTGACGTTAAAGTATATCTCGTAAATAGTATTGTATGGTTTGCTTCGTATGTAAGCAGCACTAACATTATGTTAACAGAAAAAGATTTACCTGATGCTCTACCTCCAGTAATTACATAATATCTAGTATCATTGCCGATAGCTTGATATTTAGGGTTTATGTCTATCACTTAAATTTGATTAAGTCTTTAAAGCTAATGTTTAAGCCTGATGATGAGTTGATGTCAATCTTTTCTTTTGGCTTTCCGTATCGGTAGTTAAAATATATTTGTATTGCTCGTATGTCGCCTTTAACTATTAGTTCTCCTAATTTCTTTAATGCTATTTCATTGTCAATAACATTATCTAACTTCTCAACTAATTTGAGTTCATCTGCTTTAGGTTTTCTTCCTGAGCCTAATCTTCTACCTCCTCTATTTTCTAATTTGTACATTTTGAAAAACTTTGATTAATCAAATATATAACGCTAGTTTTCAATATTTTGAGTGATTATTAGTTATTTCGTGTAAATAATTGTTTTGATAAGCATAATACCATCTATGTAATTTTTTGTATTTAGATAAGTCTTTTAAAAAGTAGAGTAATTGTTTGTTATTGTAAACTCTCATATAATATTTATTAAAGTCTTCTCCCTTAATAGGTATTAAAAATTTAGCTTCTTTTACTCTTGGAAAATATAAATTCAAATGAAACTCTACATATTTTTTGTTTAATTTATTTTGTTTGATTTTCATCAAGTCTTTTTTTGATCTCTAATATCTCTCGTGATAACTTATCTACCATTATATAAAGATTAGCTGTTATTCTTTCTATCTGTGCTATCTTTTGTTTCTGAGTCCATTTCTTTTGTTTCATATCCTAAGTGTTGTGATTTATCGTATGTTTGTTCTATTTGTTTCCATTCTTTGATGAAGTTGTTTATTAGAGTTTTTATTTTATCTCGCTTCTCGGTTATATACTCATTTAGATTTTGTTTGTTTAAATCTACTTTTATAAATTGTTTTTTGTTCTTCATTCTGTACCTGCTATTTATTATATTTTTTATATAAATCTAACATATATTGATACTGATCTTTTTTACTTTGATAATAATATAAATAATTTTTTTTAGCTACTTTTTCCATAACTTTTATATTAATTCCATTTAATGTTTTATCTAGTTTCTTTAAACTATCAACTATCCTGTTTGCATAAACATTACGAAATTGATTAGGATAATTTTTTAAAATATTACACACTTCATAAACTCTTATGGCTCTATCTAAATTAATTTGGTATGTATTATTTTTTAAACTTTTTTTAGTAGTACCTTGATTTTTATCTAATAAATCTAAAACATTAATAGATGCAAATTTATTTTTTGTTTCTATATTCCATTCATAAGCTATTCTTAATGCTTTTTTACAAATTCTACTACCTAGCGCAGCATTTCTTTTACAAAAATCTAAGGTAGTCCATTGCTTGCTCACCTGTATTTCATCTATATTGTTTGCATTTGTTTTATTTGATACGATAAAGTCAACAGGTAAATTTAAAGTTTTTATTGCCTCTAATCTGTGCTGCCCATCTATTACAGGATATTTGTTATCTGTTAAATCTTTTTCTGCTACTAACATAGGCATTTGCTGTCCTATTTTATTTATAGATATTTTAATTCTATTTTTATTATGTTCATTTATTGATCTATTTCCTATTATATATTTAAATTTACTATAATCGTTTGTTGTTTTGATTTCCATTGTTTTTATATTTAATTATTAATTATTATTCTGTGCCTGATATTATTTGATCGTGTGGTAGTCTATTACGATTGTATTGTTCTAGTTCCCATTGTTCGTCTCTTACTTTGTCCTCCTCTATTTCTTTTTGTAAATGTGCTAAGGCTCTCCAAGCTATTTTAGCAGAGTGTCTTGCTCCATCTATATCGTGCATACCATTTTCCATTAAGTGTCTCATAAGCGCATCTAAATCGTCTCTACTCTTTTCTCTATCCCAATGTAAGTCCTCGTCAGGGTGATGTTGTTTACTTCCTATGTAGCTAACTCTTGCTACCTCGCATAATGCGTCAGGAAAGTATTTTACTAATCCACTATATAAGGGAATCTCTTTTCTTTTTTGTTTGTTCTTTTCCATCTATTTCTATTAAGGGTAATGTATCTACTATCATCAAAAGTTTCTTTAAGTCTTTTTCTTTTGTGTAGTCTATTATGTGGTTTATTAATGCTCGTCTTAATTTTGATTTGTTTCTTGTTCTAAGTAAGACTATATCAAAATATTTATCTAGTTTTGGATTATATCGTCTGTGCATTTCAAATGCCTTTAAACTATATATAGCAGTAGCGTGATCATAGTTCTTACCTTTAGAAATATAAAAATCTTTTATTTCCCTAAACTTCATTTGACAATGATGCCTTAACATAAACGTTAATAAACTCCTTACCTCTACAAATTCTCTTTTCCTAGAGTTTTTAAATACATCTATTCCTGATACATCTATTATATGTCTTGCTATTTTATTTGCCTCTTTCATTTTTTGTTTTTAATTCTTCTCTTTTAATATAATACGCTTCTGTATATTTCATTACTTTGCTTTTCCATTTAGATATTTCATTATAATCTAAAAAATAAAATTCTGCTTCTTTTTTATTTAAAATATAAATAAACCAATATTTATCTATTTTGTTTTTTCCTTTTTTATGTGCTTCTTTATTTACCAGTATATGTGCATTTTCAAAATGAAATGTTGATTTGATGTCTATCTTTTTATCTTTTATAATTACATCTGCGTTTTTTGATGGATATAATTCTAATAATTTAGTCATCTTATAATTAATTTTTTTTTCTGTTAAATAATTAATTGCTATTAACTCGCCTAATATTCCAACAGTATCAACGTGTTTATTTTTTACACCCCTATCAAATCTAGGATTTTTTTTTAAAAGATGTTTATTAATTACACTTCTTGCATACCCTATTTGATTTGCTATTTCCCAAAATGACTGAGGGTATTTTATATTCATAATGTTCCCTTAATGCAGTAACTGTCTATGTCTGCTCCGTTAATAAAAAATGTCTCAAATACTTCTAGTGCTTTTGTTACTTTAGCTTTACCTTGTAAATAAAACTCCTCACTTACATCATAGATGCCTATGTCAAGTGATCCTTTGTCTATTGCTACAAATTTAAATTCCTCGTATGGTTTATTAAATAGTTCTGAGTATAAGTATACTTGTACATCATATCCATATTTTTTAGCTGAATAGGGGAATGCTTTTAAATCGGCTGTTGTTTTAAGATCAACAATACCTTTACCTAATACATCTGCCTTGCCTCTAAATGGATAACCTTGCACCATACCTATTGCAGGAACTTCAAACTCGCAATCTGTAATAAGTTTTAAAGCGTGTTCATTTCTAAAGAAAGCATCTGCTAACCTCTCAGCATCATTCTTTTGTTTCATTGTGTAAACTTTTCCGTGTTCTTCTTTAGCTAGTTTGTAAGCCTTAGTATTTTTAGACTGTACCTCAACAAAGATTTGTTTCTCAAATACATCAGGCTCTAAAATACAAGTATGAAATAACCAGCCTGCATCTAAAGCATTTGATTCCTGTGATCCATATTTTGTAACATACTTATATTTCTTTGGACTGTCTAAGAGTAATTTAATTGATGAAGAACTTAATGCAGCTTTTCCTAAATATCCATAGTAAAACTCATCATTTTTCATTAGTTCTAGTATCTCATCTTCTCTAAATCTTTCTCCGTCTAATAGTTGTATAGTGTTCATTTTTATTTATAGCTATCAATGTTATTTTTGTTTAACATATTTCCCTCTAAGTCAAAAACAGTATATCCCTGCTTACATAAAAGATTAATTGCTTTTAACTGTTCTTTTGCTCTTTCTTTAATTCTATATGATTCAAATATTTCGTTAGATATTGGCATATTTCTTTAATTTAAGTTTTATTTCTTCGTTTTCTTTTTCTGCCTTTCTTGCTCTTTCAACTGCTCTATTTCTTGCTAATCTATAATCTGATATAGCTTTTTTATAAAGTCGTTTGTTATTAATGTTTTCTTGAAAGTAAAAAGTAAGTCTAGCAATAGCATCAGCCAAAGCCTCTAAGTTGCTAGTTTTTTTCTTATTGTATTGTTTAAGGATTGTTCCAGACAAAAGGCTAATGTCTGCCCAGATTTCCATATCTTTAAGATTGTCTATCTTTTTATTCACAGTAATTCTTAGTCCAACATTCAAAGGTTTCATTCCATACTCTAGGCTTCCAATTAGGATCAAGGTTTGATCTCCATTCAAAAGAGCCTGTTAATATTGAATCATCTAAGATTACTAATTCGTCTATAAGTTTTTTCATTTGTTTTGTTTTATTTACTGCAATATACAATAAATTATTAAATAAACAAATGTTAATTACTTTTTATATTGTTCAGAGCAAACTGCAAGTCTTTGATCTGTATTTCTAAACTCGTTAATCATTACTGTATTTGACATACATCTAGTCATAAAATCTTTTCTTGTTTCTGCTATTGTTGGTTTAGGTAGTGGCATTATTAATATGTATTTTGTGAGCATCTCTTTCATCCAGTAAGTAACACTCTTTATTATTTCGTTTCTTAGTCCAAAGAGTAGTATCTGGACAATACAACTCAACGGTTTCCTGTTTGGCTAGATCGTTTAACCAAAATATATAATGCCCTTTAGGATCAGCAACAAAGTACAAAGCATCTGCATCCTCATCTAAAAGTTTATCATATTTATATTTTTCGATCATTTTCTTTTTATAGTATTTTTTTCTTAGTTTTATTTCTATTATAACTTCTTTGTTTTTAGGTGTTACTCCTATTGCGTCAAAGTGTTCAAATCCTCCTCCACACCATTCAAGTTGCCAACCCTCATTATTTAACAAAGAAACTACTGCCTGTTCAAACTTATGTATCTTACTTAGATTCATATTTTTTATTTATTTGTTCTATCCAAGATTTATAAATTCTACCATTGCAAGTGCAAGGCTCTGAATATTTAACATTATATAATTCTGAGTATAATCGTGCTACTAGTTTTATTTCTGTTCTATTAAGTTCGCTT
>TARA_R110001599_G_scaffold77153_5_pt1 | contig 10613 bp, 9 predicted proteins | sample TARA_R110001599 | Tara Oceans TARA_R110001599 (sample SAMEA4398360) | marine metagenome | biome: Polar Biome; feature: [MES] marine water layer (ENVO:01000295) within the mesopelagic zone...; material: water (ENVO:00002006), including particulate matter (ENVO:01000060) such as...... | reverse complement strand
AATAGGTATAGACCCCGTTCTCGTCCGCGACATACTTGTCGCCGGTCCGCGTCCAGGCGCCCCGGAACGTGTCGATGCTTTTTGCCCGCTGGTTCCAGTACATCACGGCCGATGTCGGCCCGCACACCTCCAGAATGCCCATTTCCCCGGGCTTGCACGGCGCGCCCGTCTCGTCGAGCAGGCGCAGCTCGTAGCCCGGAACCGCTTTTCCGGTTGCCCCCGGAACAATCTCGCCCACCCGGTTTGAGACGAAGATATGCAGCATTTCCGTGCTGCCGAGACCGTCCAGAATGTCCGTGCCGGTGCGCGCCTTCCAGCGATTCAGCAATTCTTCCGGCAAGGCTTCCCCGGCGGACACGCAGAGCCGCATCACATGCTCTTCCGCGCCCGGCAGATCCTTTGACGCCAGCAGCATGCCGTACAGCGTCGGCACCCCGAAGAACAGCGTCGGCTTGTGCTCCCGGATGATCTGGCAGACCGCGGCCGGTGCGGGCGGCCCTTCCAGCAAGACAGCCGTGGCCCCGACCGCGAAGGGGAAAGTCAGCCCGTTGCCGAGCCCATAGGCGAAGAACAGCTTGGCCGCCGAATAGACGACATCCTCCTCGGAAATGCCGAGCATCGGCACGGCGTAGAGATTGGCGCTCTCCATCAGGTGGGAATGCAGATGCACCGCCCCCTTCGGCATGCCCGTTGTGCCGGATGTGTAGAGCCAGAAACAGAGATCGTCCGGCGTGGTTTCCGCCGGCGCCGTGTCGTCTCCCGGCGCCGCGATGAAATCCGTAAAGGATTGCCGCCCGGCCACCTCGGCGCCGGAAACCACGACATGGCGCGGCTCCGTTACGACTTCAGAGAGAACGGACTCGATCAGATTATCGGAAACGAACAGGGCCTCGGCCCGGCTGTCCGCCAGGATATAGGCATAGTCCCGTGGCGCGAGCCGGGTATTGATCGGCACCGGGATCACCCCGGCCCAGATCGCCCCGAGGAAGGCCGTCGGGAAATCAATCGTGTCATGCAGCGCCAGGATGACACGCTGCTCCGGCAGCACACCCGCCGCCCGGATGGCGTTCGCGAACCGCTCGATCCGGTCCGCCAGCTCCTGATAGGTATATGAACCGCGGCTGTCGATGACAGCCTTCTTGCCCCCGCGACCCGCCGTGAGATTCCGGCCGATCAAGTCTTCTGCCGCGTTATAGAAACGCGCGGCAACGGCGTTCTCCGCCATATGTCCCTCCCAGTTTGGCCGCTATGGCCGAAATGACCGGGTGCCGTTTGCCGGCACTCCATTCTTGTTTGAAAGAGGCGCCGCGCCCGAGGCTCAGGCGGCGGCTTTCGCTTCCAGTGCGCCAAGCCAGCCTTCGATCCATTCGATGGCCTCGTCTTCGGCGAGCGCGCCGGAATTCGCATCATGGATATGACGCTCGATCACCCGCTCGGCGCCGCATTCCGACAGGATTGCGTCGAACTTCTCGCCGGCGAAATTGAAGGTGTCTTCGTAGGTCGTATCGCCAAGACCGAAGACCGCGAAGCTGACCCGCGCGAGGTCCGGCTTTTCGGAAACCAGAGCTTCGTAGAATTCGGTGCCGTTATCGGGAATCTCGCCATACCCGTAGGTCGCGGTGCAGATGATGACGTGGCCGCCGTCATCGAACACTTCGAGACCGAAATCGCCCATCAGGGTCGCTTCCGCCTCATAGCCCCGGTCTTCCAGAACATCGACCATCTCCTGTGCGCAGAGATCTGCCGTACCGCCTTGTGTGGCAACGAGAATCTTTACCTTCATTCCTCGAATACTCCTCTTCGGCCGGGTCCCGGTTTGGTAATATGAGCTAAATCAGACACGCACTATAATTCATGTTATCGTAAGGCGCAAAGAATGATAATTCAGGTTCTTCCGGTTTATGATGAACCGGGACCACAACCGCAAGGAATTGTCGCACGGCCATGAGGCACAGAACGGCATGAGGCAGAGAACGCACAGCGACGTGCCGCACCAGCGCCGCAATACGCTCGGGATCGAGGATTACCTCACCCGTCTCGGCGACCGGGTGCGCGCGGCACGGGCCCAGCGCGGCATGTCCCGGAAGATCCTGGCGCGGGATTCCGGTGTGTCCGAGCGCTATCTCGCCCAACTTGAAAGCGGTCGGGGCAATCCGTCCGTCGCGGTGCTGCATCAGGTTGCCGACGCCATGGACATGTCCGTGATGGAGCTGGCGGACCCACATGGCGGCACCGATCCGGCGCTCGCCGAAATTCAGGCCCTGCTCGCGCCTCTCGCCCCGGCGGAACTGTCGGAAGCGGCCGAAATCCTGGAACGGCGCTTTGCCGGCAGCGGCACGCGGGGACGGCGGATTTCGCTGATCGGCCTGCGCGGCGCCGGAAAAACCACCCTCGGCAAGGCACTGGCGGACGCGCTCGGCTTTCCTTTCATCGAACTTAACCGGGAGATCGAGCGGGATTACGGCGCCAGCATCGGCGAGATGCTGTCCCTCTCCGGCCAGCCCGCTTTCCGGCGCTACGAGAATCGCTGCCTGAACGCGATCCTGAATGAGTACGACGAAGCGGTGATCTCCACCGGCGGCGGTATTGTCGCCAATGCGGACACCTACACCATGCTGCTGCGCCGCTCGCACACGATCTGGCTGCAGGCCAGTCCGGAAGAGCATATGCAGCGCGTTGTCGAGCAGGGCGACATGCGCCCGATGGCCCAGAACCGGGAGGCCATGTCCGACCTCCGCGCCATTCTCGAAGCCCGCGCCCCGCTCTATAACCGGGCCGAGGCGAGCGTCGACACGGCAGGCGAAACGGCGGGCTACAGCCTGACAAAACTGACGGAAACGGCGCGCGCGCTGATCGCCTAGGCGAAAGCCGAAATATCCACCGGCATCCGCTTCTGCCCCCAACTCCCCGGTTTTTCCTCGATCACGCCCGCCAGCTTCGTGCCGCAGCCGGTGCAGCAGCCGCCCGCGTCCAGCTTCCATTCCGACAGCACATACCAGTCCCGGCCGATCACCCGTTCGCCGCAGCCGTGGCAATAGGTGCTCTGCCGGCCGAGATCGTGGACGTTGCCGGTATAGGCATGCCGCACCCCGTTCCGCCTGGCGATACGGCGGGCGCGGGCCAGGGTGTCGAACGGCGTGCGTTCCTTGTCCAGCATCCGGTAATCGGGATGGAAGGCGGAGAAATGCATCGGTATGTCGGGGCCGAGATGCTCGACCACCCAGCCGGTCATCTCGTCGATCTCCCGCTCCGAATCATTCTCGCCGGGGATGATCAGATTGGTGATCTCGAACCACACATCGGTCTCGTGCCGGAGATAGCACAGCGTGTCGAGCACCGGGCCAAGCTCGCTCTTGGTCACGGATTTATAGAAACTCTCGGTGAAGGCCTTCAGATCGACATTCGCCGCATCGACATTGCGGAAGAAGGCGGGCCGGGCCTTGTCCGTCAGATACCCCGCCGTCACCGCGACGGTCTTCACCCCTGCTTCCCGGCAGGCCATCGCCACGTCGTCCGCATATTCATGAAAGATGATCGGATCATTATAAGTGAAGGCGACGGAGCGGCAGCCGAGCTTGGCGGCGGCCCGGGCGATCGCCTCCGGCTGCGCCTCGGACTGCATCGTGTCCATCTCGCGGCTCTTCGAGGTGTCGTGGTTCTGGCAGAAATTGCAGGCCAGATTGCACCCCGCCGTGCCGAAAGACAGCACCGGGGTTCCCGGCAGGAAATGGTTCAGCGGCTTCTTCTCGATCGGGTCGATGCAGAAGCCGGAGGAGCGGCCATAGGTGGTCAGCACGATCCGGTCATCCTGCCGCGCCCGCACGAAACACAGCCCGCGCGCGCCTTCCTTCAGCTTGCAATACCGCGGGCACAGCTCGCACTGCACCCGCCCGTCATCCAGCAGGCTCCAGTATTCCGTCCCGACAATCGGCCCCTTGCCCTTCAGCGCGGGAGGCGCGCTTTCGGCAAGACCCGGTGCTTCCTGCATGACCATATCGCTCACCAGCATTGCTCGTTCGCCGGGTTCGCTCCCGGACTCTTAAGGCACTATACTCTGCCCCGATTTTAACCGCTTCACCAAACCCGGGACCCCGGCAACTGCTCGCCTCCCACCAAACGGGCCGCGTGCTTACAGATGGTATACTGTTGGCTGTCACGGCGCCCGACAGCACTGATCAACGGCCTCTAGGGACAGGGCTTGTGGCTTAACCAGAAAATCGGCAACTATCATATGATGAAAATCAAGACGATCATGAAATGGTATTTCAGTGCGATAACATTGATCGTTACGTTATGCGCCGCCGTCGGAGTGGCAGCTTTTCGGGATCCGGCTCTAAGCGATAACCTTGAGCATATCCCTCCCTGGATAGCAGCGCTGTTTGGAGGTGGTCTTGCAGCATTTGCTGCGTACCTCGTCGCCGCGTGGAAGCACGAAGCGGAAATTGAAGAAAAAAAAAGAAACATTGCTAAAATTTTATGTTATGAAGCAACCAACCACACAAAAGAAATTATAGATCATTTTGAAATTTACATCAACTTAGTAGAAAAATTCAAAAACAAAGAAGAAAATGTTAAAGATAAAATAATAAAACTACACAATAATATTTTTTGCACTGATATAAATTCTACTTACAGAAAAGAAATATCTATTTTTAATGATTGCGTTTTGAATAATATAATTAATTATTTTGACAGACAAAAAAGCATTAACGATTCACACAAAGATATTGGAATAATGAATCATAATGATTACATTGAATTTTCAATAATTTTTTCAAAACATGAAATAGCAGAATACATTGAGCAATACTTCATAATGATGAAATCTCTTGAAATTTATTGCAATGAATCTTCAAAAATAACAAAAAAAATAAAAGAAAAAAACCCTCTCCTATTAAAAGAAATCAAAAAACATCATATACAATACCCCCCTCCATAAAAAAGGTACTCCGCCCCGATTTTAACCGCTTCCCCAAACCCGGGACCGTTTCTTGTTCACCAGTCTGATCCTGCCCATCGCCCCGATCTTCCTGCTCATCGTGCTCGGCCACCTGCTGCGCCGGGGCGGTATCCCGAGCCTGGAATTCTGGAACCTGAACGACAAGCTGGTCTACTGGGTGCTGTTCCCGTGCCTGCTGTTCAACAAGATCACCTCCATCGATTTTTCCGGCGTGCATCTGGGCGGGCTGGCGGTCGCGGTCTATGCCGGGTTTGGCGCGGCGGTGCTGTTCTCGCTGCTGCTGTTCTTCCTGTTCCGGGCGGAAAAACCGCTCTGGACCTCCGTCATGCAGGGCTGTTCCCGGCACAATACCTTCATCGCACTGGCGGTGGGCGAGCAGGTTTTCGGCCACGAAATCCTCGGCACCGCCGCGCTTGTCACCGCCCTGCTGATCCCGGTCACCAATGTCGTGGTGGTCTGCCTGATGGCAACCGCACTGGCGAAAAAGGATGACGGCAACCTGCTCATCTCGGTGTTCCGGGATCTGGCGCGCAACCCGCTGCTGCTCGCGGTCGGGCTCGGGCTGGTGTTCAATCTCCTCGGCTGGTCCGCCGTGCCTATCATCACCGACATGACGGCGATTCTCGGCGCCGCCGCCCTGCCCATCGTCCTGCTCTGTGTCGGTGCCAATATCCGGATCCAGGCCATGAGCGCCGACGTCAAGGCAACCATGCTCTGCGTTTTCGGCAAGATGGTGGTGTTCCCGGCGGCAATGGCCTTCACCGGTCTCGCCATCGGGCTGGAGCCGGAGCTGTTCATGGCCGCCATGCTGTTCGGCGCCTCCCCCGCCGCCGCAAGTGCCTACACCCTCGCCCGCGCCATGGGCGGAGACGCCCCGGCCATGGCCGGGATCGTGACAATCCAGACGGCACTGTCCTTTGTGACCATGCCTGCGACGCTGCTGTTGGCGCAGTATCTGGTTGGGGGATAGCTCTTTCGAAATACTTGGATAGCGGCCGGGAACTAACCTTGCGCGCTGGAGAGCCAAGGAGCGCCCGCCATGGAACGGGCAGCACCACGCGAACTCGCCGCTGATCACTTATCGCAGATCGACACCTTCCGGCAGGCCGTTGATATAGCCGACGAGATCGAAATCCCGTTGCGCATGCTTGAGATCTGCCTGTCTGGAGCGGAGCATTACATCGCCACGCCAACGACACTTGCCTGATAGTCGCGAAACCGGCAACTATAGGGCGATGAAAATCATGCGCACTGAAGATATTATTTCTATTTTTATCGCCGTCTTTATCGCCTTTCTTATCGCGGTATTGATGATCGAAAGTGCTCGAACCGGCATTGCTGGGTACGTTAAGACCTTTGCGACAATAATTGGGGCTATGATCGGTGTATTTGGTGCATACTGGATATCTACCAAAGGAAAAAGAGATAGAGACACCGAAGAACAACAAAGATTTATTCACTCTTATATAAGAGATTTTTGCACTATCAGAAATCAAATGAATTATTGTTTTAACGTTTTTGATGACCTAACGAACAAAAAACTTAGCATACATATAAATGAAGAAAACAAAACAAACAATCATAACGATAACAATCTTGATGATATGCTTATTCATTTCGACAAAAAAACCGTCGATAATTTTATAATTATGCACAAAAACACAACAAAAATCATTAACAACTCTCAAGCCATAATAAACATAGAAAATATGAGAAATAAAATTCAAATATTTAATCCTGAATTTTATAAAATACTCGATCAGCAAATTATGCATTTGCACACATCCAACCAAATATTCAACCACCACAACAATCACATTGATGAAAAACCTGAACACTCAATCACTTCTTTTTATACATTAAAAGAAATAGTAAAATTCTCCCCTAGAGAAAGTAATTTTCGAAATCACTGCAGAGAATTTGGATTTTACACAGAAGAAATTAAAATAAAACACAACATCATTACTATCAGCAATTACAAAACTGATGATGAATTGAGGATTAACTGATCTAGCCCTCTTCATTACATCCCCCTGCAGCATTGCGCACGGTCGTGAGCCGCCTTTCTAGGGTGGCGGTTTGTTGGTCACAGTTTTGGATGATGCGATGCGCTTCAAGCAGGGCGCGGAAGGCCGGGGTGCTCGCCCAATACCTGAACGGTAATAACCTCTCCCGTTCGTGCCGGTCCCTCCCTATATTCGACCTATGGAACAGGGATCGACTGAAACCACCGCTCTCCGCGCCCCCCACGTCGCTGGCGCCTTCTACCCCGCCGAGCCGGGCGCGCTGGAAAACATCGTCACGCAGTGCCTCACCGGCGCAGCGGAGACGCCGGTGCAGGAGGCGAAGATCATCATTGCGCCCCATGCTGGCTATGTCTTTTCCGGTCCCATCGCCGGGACTGCCTTCAAGCCGCTCGCCAGACGCCGCGAGACCATCAAGCGCGTGGTAATCGTCGGCCCGGCGCACCGGGTCGGCTTCAAGGGGCTGGCGACGACCAGTGCCGATGCCTGGGCGACACCGTTCGGCACCGTGCCGGTTGCCTGGGATGCGTTGCGCACGCTTCTGGCCCTGCCCGGTTTTCAGGTTGCCAACCGGGTGTTCGAGGGCGAGCACAGCCTTGAGGTGCATGTGCCCTTCCTGCAGCAGGTGCTGGGTGATTTCGAGATCGTACCGATCCTTGTCGGCGATGCCGGGGCGGGGCAGGTGGCGCAGGCGCTCGACGCGGTCTGGGGCGGGCCGGAAACGCTGATTTCCGTCTCCTCCGATCTCTCCCATTTCCTCGATTACGACAGCGCACGCACGCTCGACCGCGCCACCATGCAGCGTATTGAGCTGATGAAGCTGGAAGCGCTCGACGGCAAAGGCGCCTGCGGGCACCGGGCCATTGCAGGCGCGCTCAGCCTCGCCCGGCGGCGGGACATGCGGGTGACGGCGCTCGACACCCGCAATTCAGGCGACACGCACGGGGCGAAGGACCGGGTGGTCGGCTATGGCGCGGCGGCGATGGAATATGCCGGGAGCGCGCGCATTCCTGACGCGGACCGGGAGCAGATGATCGAGGCCGCCCGCTTCGCCCTGCGCTTCGGCGCCGAGCATGGCCGCCCGCCGGACGCGCAACTGGGCACGAACCTGTCGCCCTGCCTGACGGCCATGCGGGCCAGCTTCGTCACGGTGAATATCAAGGGCAAGCTGCGCGGCTGCATCGGCAGCGTGATCGCGCATCAGCCACTGCTGCTCGACGTCATCACCAATGCCTACAAGGCCGGTTTCGGCGATCCCCGCTTCCCGCCGCTGACGGCAGAGGAGCTGGCAACGGCAGACCTGCACATCTCCATCCTCTCCACCCCGCACGCCCTGCCCTTCAACAGCGAGAAGGATCTGGTGTCCAAGGCCCGGCCGGATGTGGACGGGTTGATCATGCAGGAAGGCAACAAACGCGGCCTGTTCCTGCCGAGCGTCTGGGAGGGCCTGCCGAAAGCGGAGGATTTCATCCGCAACCTGAAGCGCAAGGCCGGGCTGCCGATGGATCACTGGTCCGACAGCCTGCGGGTGTTCCGCTATACGACGGAGAGTTTCGGGGCGCCGTTCGTGGGACCGGGGCTGGGGTAACGGGTGCCTCCAGAGAAGCCCAACCTAGAAAACCGTCATCCCTGCGCACGCAGGGACCCAGAGATCGTAAAGCACCGCCCGCCATCCCTGGGTCCCCATTTGCATGGGGATGACGTCTAAGGTGGAGGGGATGAGTGCTAAAGAATGACGTTTGCAGGAACGGCTAAACCGCGCCCGTTCTTCCGGACCATCCTCAACAGAAACTGTTTTCCCGGACTTGATCCGGGACCTTTGTGATCATAAGGCGCTCCCTACGTCGAAAGGTCCCGGATCACGTCCGGGAAACACGTGTGGGGGAGATGCTTATACTCCCGGCAAAGCTGTCATCTCTTTCGACCAGACCGCCAGCGGCGCTTCAAACCCGCGGATCTTTTGCTCGCCGAGCGGCTTCAGCAGATCGTCCGGTTTTGCTTTCCCCGCCACCCCGGCATCCGCGAGCACCGACGCGCCGACATCCTTTGCCAGCACTTCCAGCCGGGCCGCCCGGTTCACCGTGTCGCCGTAGATCGTGAAAGCCTGCCGCCGTTCGGAGCCGACACGGCCCGAGGCGATCTGGCCTGCCGCGAGGCCGACGCGGACCTGAAAGCCAGACTCGCGGGCGCATTTCAGGAGATCCGAGGCGGCATCCAGTGCGGCCCGTTCGGGCTGGCGGATTTCCAGCGGTGTGTTGAAGGCGGCGAGCAGACCGTCTCCAGTGAAGCTGATCACCACCCCTTCACGGTTCGAGATCGCCTCGGCGGAGCGGGCGAGGAAGGCACCAAGGGTGGCGATCACCTCCTCCGGCGCGCGGCCGTCCGCATAGGCCGTGAAATTCTCGATATCGAGCACCAGCGCGACACCATGCCGGACCTGCGGCGCCAGCGCATCCCGGTCCGAGGCAAGCCGGTCGGCGATGGTTTCCGGCACGAACCGGCCGAAGGTCCGGACCGCCCGCTCCCGTGCCTGCTCGGCTTCCACCTGGGCCACGAACACGCAGCGCGCACGGTAGACCGCAAGGGCAAGGACAAGAGCGGCGATCATCAACAGGATGGTTTCCTGGAGCCGGGTGCCGTAGCCGACAAAATCCGGGGAGAGGAACACTTTCAGATATTCCTCTGCCGTCGGCTCGGGCGGCAGGTCGCGCCAGGAAAGCCGCTGCTGCATGTCGGCAATGGCAAGACCGAAGGCGGCCCACCAGCCGGCAACGGCAGCCAGCCCGGACCAGGCGACCAGACGCCAGGACAGGGTCAGGCACGCCATGGCGACCAGCGGGAACAGGTAATGGACGCCGAAGGCCCGGAAGGCGAGCACCTGCGGCAGTTCCGGCGCAAACCGGCTGACCGGGATGACGACGAAGACGGCACAGACCGCAAGGATGTCGATCGCGTACAGGGCATATTTCAGCCACCACCGCTCGTACCGTGTGCCGATCACCGTATAGCTGGCAATGCCGATCACACCGAACAGGGCGAGCGCCGTCATAGCCAGCGGGCTGGGTGAGAACCCAGCGAGGTTCCAACCGACCGTCAGCCAGAGCATGCCGAACGCCACAGCCGCAGTCCGGCAGAGTACCGCCAGTTTCAGCCCCTGCCGTTCCGCTACCAGCAGACGTTGCCTCGCCACCCGTCCAGCCATGTTCTATCCCCGGCTCACGCGGGCACAGAAATCCGCGCCGCAATCATTGCATTCAGCCTGATCGCGGCGCTTTAGGCTAGACCGCGAGTGCTGCCGACAGCGGCGTCGTCGGATGCGCCGACGCCGTTACCCCGCTTTCGGAAACCATCGCCCCGAGCGGGCAGGCATACATGATCGGGTAGGTGGTCGCCGGCCAGCTCTCGGTCGGGGCCACTGCCTTCAGGGCAGCCATGATCTCCGCATCGAAGCGGGCATCGGCATAGATTGTGTCGATTGCGCTCAGATCAACACGCGGCATGTTCAGGGCGGTCTGCATATCCATGCCGAAATCGTTCATGAAGGAGCAGAGCTGGTAGACGGCCGGCATGATCTTGCGGCCGCCGGAAGCACCGAAACCGAACCAGGGCTTGCCGTCCTTCGTCACCAC
>TARA_R110001599_G_scaffold165823_1_pt1 | contig 10619 bp, 21 predicted proteins | sample TARA_R110001599 | Tara Oceans TARA_R110001599 (sample SAMEA4398360) | marine metagenome | biome: Polar Biome; feature: [MES] marine water layer (ENVO:01000295) within the mesopelagic zone...; material: water (ENVO:00002006), including particulate matter (ENVO:01000060) such... | reverse complement strand
GTATATATCACTATCAAAAAATACATAAAGATAATTACAGGAATTGGGTAGAATACAGGGAATTGTTCAATAGGGTGTATCAAGCGTACACAGACTTAAGGGATTCTAGGAAGAAGTTTGTTGATGTTCAAGACTTACGCTCACATATCATAAGAGCTGGAGTTGTTTTCTCAGATAATCCTAGTGTATTTATAGATATTAATAGTGATATGTTTACAACTTCTATAAATACGGACTATAAAAACTTGTCAAGTAACATGGAAATAATTAGAATTGCAATGCAAGGATATGAAATATCAAGTATTGACATTAATTATCAAAACAGATGAAACATCTATTAAGTAGTTCAGCATACTTCGTAGTCAATAAACAACTAGCAAAGCGGGTAGGAATTCAAGCGGCAATCCTACTCGCCGACCTTATTGGTAAAGAACAATATTTTATTGATAACGGAATGTTGAATGGTGGATGGTTCTTTAATACCTCTGATAATATACTTAAGGACACGACCTTGACACGATTCCAGCAAAATAAGGCAATTACACTATTGAAAGAAATAAAGTTCTTAGATTGCAAATTAAAGGGTATTCCAGCTACATTACATTTTAAGATACTTGAAGACAACATTTATAAATACTTTAAGACTAGTATTAAAGAAACTTTAAAACTTGATGACAAGAAACTTAAAACAAATAAGAATAAATTAATAACTAATAAAAATAAAGATATATCTATTAGAGAGCAAAATTTTTCTGAAGAAGTTTTCTTTAGTAATTTAAGCACAGAAGTCTGTAAGGAGTTTGTTGATTATTGGACTGAAACAAATAAGAGCGGAACTAAGATGAAATTTGAATTGCAAAAAACATTCTGTATCAAAAGAAGGTTAGCTAGGTGGACAAAGAACGATAAAAAATGGAATAAAAATACATCTAAATTAGATTCTCAAATAGATAGTTATCATTCAGCACGACTAAAATTAATGAATAATGAAAGTAAATAGATTTAAAAAAAGACAGTACAGAACACTTGATAAAAGTTTGTTTCATAGATGGTTGAAAGAAGAAGGGTACAGCCGATATGGATTGTCAATAGACTTAGATAGGGGGGCTCTAACAATAGATAGGTATATGGATGAACCTGAACGACTTACATTGAAACAATTAAAAATAATTTGTGAAAATACAAAGGTGGATGCAAATTTTGTAATGGACTTAATATACTAATATGAAAAATGAACTGAAAGAATACAATAAGAATATAAGAATTGGTTACTATGTAGGTGTAATTTGTTCAATTATCACATTTTTATTAATCGGGTACGCCTTAACTTTATTAATATGAAAACAGTAAATAGCTTAAGCGGTGGTAAAAGTTCAAGCTACATAGCTTTGAATTACCCAGCTGACTACAATATTTTTTCGTTAGTAAGAACAAATGATAAACTATGTGAATATCCTGATGCAAAAGTTAGACAAATTGTATCAGATTTAATTGGTTGTGAATTTGTTGGAACTACAGAACAAGATAACCTCATTCGTATAATGTTAGATTTGTCAGAACAGGTAGATATACAATGGATTACTTCCAAACCTTTTGAAGAAATAATCAATGGAGATTGGAATAGGGGGAAAAATGGAAGTCATTACCTACCTAATATGATGGTAAGATATTGCACTACACATCTAAAAATGTATCCAATTTTTGAATGGTGGAAGAAAGAAATAAATGAAGTCTGTGAAATGAGAATAGGATTCAGAAAGGGAGAAGAAAAAAGACAAATCAGAATGTTAGACAAATTGAACGCAAACGGAAATGAAGAAATAAAAATAGTTGTAGGTAAACATGATAACGGAAACAACAAATGGGGATTAGTTGAATGGAGAGAGCCTTCGTTTCCTCTAATTGAAAATAATATCAAAGTAAAAGATATACATGATTATTGGTTACAGAATAAAAGTGTTAGATTTGACAAAGGGTATTACAATAATTGCGTAGGATGTTTTCACAGAAGCCCATTGTTTCTTAATAAGATGGCTCAGGAGCACAGGAATAAGATGGAATGGTTTGCTAAAATGGAGGAAATGAACAAGCCGAACACATTCAGAAAAGATGTAACATACAGGCAAATTATAGATTGGAACCCACAAGCGGAATTGTCATTTGATGACTTTGATGAATGCGATAGTGGATATTGCGGATTATAAAAATAAATAGATATGAAAATAAAAGATATACACATACAGGAACTTGCAATAGTTTGTAACGACTTATTATTCAAAACACTAGTAGAACTAGGACAGAACAAGAATGAGGATTGGTTGCTAGCTATGAGTAATTCTCTTGCTAACGATTTGAAACAGGACTTTAAAAATTTAGAGTTCCAAGATATTGTTCATGCTTTCAGAGAAGGAGTTAGGAATACAGATAATGTTAGATTCGTAATAAATGTTCAATCTTACTACATTTGGATAAAAGCTCACGAACAATTAATTTGGAATGAAGCTAGTAAAGAACCGGAAAGGAGAGATAAACGGCTCAAGTATAGAAGTAGAAAAGGAACAGGACTAAACTCAATTAGTAATAATATTAAACAATTAAAAAAATGACAATAATTTTAACAGTAGCAATTCTATGTATTGCAATCGGAATGTATATTGCTTCACAAATAGGGTATAAAATTGATTTAAATATTGAACGGCAAGACTTAGATGAAGAAACTGAATATTCTTGTTGTGGAGATGATATGACAGGAAAGGATATAAACATTTGTCCAACATGTAAAGAACATCAATAATGATAGAATACAATATATTTGCAATGCAATTTGGGATTGGGATGTCTGAAAATAAGAGGTACACTACTAAAAAGAAATACTATTACAAAGATAAACGAACCAAGGCATACGGACTACAAAGAACTGAATTATTAAAGAAAAACAAAACAAATGAATCCAGTAAGTAAAGCTAGAAAAATATCTGAAAACTTAACAGATGATACAAAACTTCAAAACAAATTGTTAGAAATACTGACAAGGAAATTAACAGCTACACAAATAAATAAATTATATGAAAACACAAGAGAGAAAATTTAAAAATCAAACAGAGGAAATCCTTTGGCACTTACAAAACAAGGGAACGATTACAACTTGGGATGCAATTCACAATTACGGAGCTACAAGACTATCATCCATTATCTTTAATCTAAGACATCGTGGACATACTATTGATAGTGTTCCACTGAAACTTACTAATCGTTATGGAAAACCTACTACAATTGCAAAGTATACTTATGTAGAGGATTTCTTTCAATCAAAATTTTTATAATGAAAAAATCACTACCGAAATTAAAACAGGAATTGGACAAATGGTTTAGTCAGTATATAAGACTAAGAAGGGCGGACGCCAACGGATTGGTGGAATGTTTCACTTGTTCAAAGAAAGCTCACTGGAAGAAACAGCAAGCAGGACATTTTATGAGTAGAAGACACTTGGCGACTAGATGGAACGAATTGAATGTTCAAGTACAATGTGTAGGTTGTAATATGTTCAAACAGGGAGAACAATACAAGTTCGGAAAATTACTAGATGTAAGAATTTCAGATGAAACATCAGATAGATTAGAAAGATTATCAAAAGCTACAGTCAAATTTATGAGATGTGATTATGTTGAAATGATTCAAGATTATAAACAAAGAGTAAAGTTATTACTAGAAGATTGTGTATAACTTTTTTAAGTAATACATTTTTGGAACGATAAACTTCTTAATATTGTTCCACATGAAACCTATCTATGTAAGTAGAGAACATGAAGTAATCGTTGAATCCTATTTGGACATGGTATTTACTACCATCAATGAACTAGTAATTGAACAAGATAAAGTACAAGACTTCTTAGATATATCCGAGGTAATAATTGATTACCACAATCAATACAACGGCGTAAAAGAAATTGGAAACTTCCATGATTTCTTAATGATAATTCCTGTAAACTTCTCAACAATGGTATCGGGATTCCTTTGTGGGTATGAGAAACCTTCCAACGCTTCAGCATGTAGAATACACAGACATTTACTATCAAACTTTGGATTGAAAGTCATAGAAGATTTGAATAAAATAGAAACAATACATGAATAAAATTTATTCAATAGTTGCAGGATTGAGGAATGTTTTCATGGGGATAGCAAGTCAGTACACCAATAAGAGGTATGAAAGTGATGATGCGGTTCAAATTCTGATGTTGTATTTTATGCAAATGAATCCAAAAAGTCTTAAGGAGATATACGATAGACATGGTAGAGATGGAATATTAAAGTATGGAGCAGTTTCATTGAGAAGAAGTTTGACAAGTCCTAGGAGTGAGTTCTATTATAAGTATAAGAAATGTTATGAGAATGAATTTCAAAGTAAATGGGATAATGTAAAAGTTTCAGACATAGCTGTAGAAACTAAAAAGTATGAAACATGGGAATACTTTGAAAAGATAGATAAGGAACTAGATAAGATGTATTGGTATGATGCAGAGATATACAGATTATACTACTCTCCTGATGGAGAAACTCTAGACAATTTAGCAAAGAAAACAGGAATCAGTAGGAATAGTTTATTTACAACGATAGACAATATTAGGAAACACCTTAAAAAAGTATTATCAGATGAGTAATTTTTTTGTAGATAAAAAAGTATATAAGGAACGATTAGATATTTGTAAGAAATGCCCTAGTTATTTCAAGCCGACAGGAACCTGTAAACGATGTGGATGTTTCATGAGGATAAAAGCTTCAATCGGTGTGATGGAATGTCCAGACAAACTATGGAAGAAAGAAGGGGAAGTGAAACGAATGGTTGAAATACCTAGACATTTGGTAAAGGAAGCTAAAGATGTATGGGAAGGAATTAAAACAGGTCAAGCAAAAGACATAGAAACAAAGAAACGAGCAATACAATTGTATAATATAATACACGGAACAGGATATAGACTAACATCAAATTGTAGTTCATGTCTTAATACAGTAATGGAAGGTATAAAAGAAATAGTAAACAATGGATAACACAAAGAGTAAACACTTTTGGCAAACTGACAGGAACTTAGATAATGCGAAAGACCAATACGATGGTAAAACTAGAGCAGGAGGAATTGAGAATGATAGTAGAGTTCCTGAATACTACAGAGGGAAAGAAGGTTATGAAGCTAGGAAAGTATGCGACAACTTTGATTTGTCATACCATGTAGGAACGGCAGTTACATATCTATTGAGGTCTAAAAGAAAACACGATAGACCGATAGAATGTTTACAGAAAGCAATTAATCATATACAATTTGAAATAGAAAACTATGAAGAAAAAAGTAGGTCGTAAAAAGAAACATATCTACAAAAGTATATTTGGAGATTATGATGATAAAAATTTAGATGATAAGGTAATGACTATTCCTAAAATGATAGATGATGATTATGGTTGGGAGATGCAGTTCGGATTCAAAAGTACTTCATTACTTTATGAGAAACAATATTTGGAACATAAAAAAACTACTAAATGAAATTCAAGAATATAAAAAAAATATTGATAGGACAGATAGAAAATAAGGTAAACGCTCTATGGACTTATGATAAGGAAAAAATGGAGTTCACTATGATATTCCAAAACTATTCAAACGAATTAAAAATATATACACCAAAACAATTACTAGATGAAATTTCAATGTAAGAAGTGTAACGAAACAAAAAATATATACAAAGTGAAGTTCGTATCTGTAGGTTCCGACTTGGTGTGTAAGGACGCTCAATGTTGTAATGAATTTATGGAACAGATAATAACAGATGAATACAAAGGTATGCCGGAAGTAAAACGAAATGAGGAACACATGCAAAACGGAGATAGACTTTGGAATGACTTCAAATATAATAACACAGAAAAATAAAATTAATCAAATTCTCTTATATACCATGGACAAAACAATCAAAATCAATAAGTTACTAGCAAACAAAAAGAATCCTAGAATAATAAAGGATAGTAAATTTAAGAAGTTAGTAGAAAGTATTAAAGAATTCCCTGAAATGCTAACTCTAAGACCAATAGTTGTAGATGAGGAAATGGTAATCCTTGGTGGTAATATGAGATACAAGGCTTCTATTGAAGCAGGGCTCAAGGAAGTTCCTGTAAAAATAGCAAAAGGTTTGACAGAAGAACAAAAGAATCAATTCATCATTAAAGACAATGTAGGATTTGGAGAATGGGATTGGGATGTATTAGCAAACGAATGGGAAAACAAAGAACTGAAGGATTGGGGAATGGATGTATGGCAGCCGGAAGAAGAAGTTGATTACTCTGTATTAAATGATATTGACTTAGATGAGGAAATAACAGAAATGACAAAGGGCGTAAAGAATGCTATCTGTATTGAGTTTGAATCACAAGACTATGAACAGGCAGTTGAAATGATAGCAATGTATAGAAAGGCGGGGGCGTATGTAGGTGGTATTATATTACAACATCTATTAGAAAAGAAACCAGAAATAGAATAGGATGCGAATAGCTATACCATCACATGACAGGCCAGAAGTTTTACAAGGAACTTTAGATAGATTGAAAGCTTATGGATTTACAGAGGAGCCGGATGTATTTATAGCAGACAAAGAACAACTAGAAATATACAAGGATATTGATTGTAATAAAATTATCACTGAAACAAAAGGAATACAATCTAAAAGGAATTTCATCTATTCATATTATAAGACAGGGGAGTATGTAGTTTGCTTTGATGATTCATATACAGGTATGAAAATTAAAAAAGGAAAGAAACTTGAAGATTTCAATCATGTAAAACAACTTACTAAGATAGGCTATCAAGAAATGAGAAAAAACAATACTTGTATGTATGGAATAAATATATCTGAAAATCCTTTCTTTATGAATAGTAAGATACAATTTGGTAATTACGCTATCTGTGCAAAGTTCCATGGATTCATTAAGCAGAGCACATCATTTTTCAACACTACAAATCCGACAGGATTATGTGAGGACAAAGAATCATCAATGAGGGTAACTAAAAAATTTGGAGGTGTAATAAGGTTTTCGGGAATAACATTTGACAAACCTAAATACGGTAAAGTAGAAGGGGGAATACAAAGTTATCTAACGAACCTTGAAAGAAATAAACTAGAAAGAAAGGGTAATATCATTTTATCTAAGATGTTTCCTGACTTATGTACATTAAAAAATAAAGGGATAGGACTAAAATATAAAAGAGTATGAAATACAATGTATATGTAATATCAGCAGGAAGATATGATAAACTACCATTTGATAATAAACAAAAGGAAGAATACATATTCTGTGTAAAGAATGGAGAAGGGGATTTGTATAAAGAACATGGATGTGTAAATGTTTATGAAACAGGGAACTTGATGCAAAGTAGGAATTTTGCTTTGGAACATTCCTTTAATCAAAATAGGATATGTATTCAGTTGAGTGATGACATTAAAAAAGTAAAGGTAAATAAGAATTTTGGAGAACCTAAAATAGTATCACTTGACTTTGCTATAAAAGATATTGTAAAGAAATTTATACAAGTAAAAGGAATCAATTTATTAGGAATACCTCCAACTGATAATTTCTTTTTTGCAAATAAACTAATATCTGAAAACACTTTTTGTATTGGGGATTGCTTATTTGTGAAGCCGAACGATTTAAGGTTTGATGAACAACTGACATTGAAAGAAGATTACGATTACACATTACAACATCAACAAGTAGGTAAAACGATAAGGTATCAGAAATACTTATTTACATTTGAACACTATTCAAACAAAGGTGGAGCGGTAGATGTCAGAGATGACGCTGAAGAACAAAAGAACATAAGAATACTGAAATCTAAATGGGGAAGTAAAGTAAGACTGAATACTAAAAGGAAAAATGAAATCTTAATATGAAAACAATTAAATTACAGAAAGTAGAACACATTTCAAAAGTTGGAAAGGATTGTCCATACATTGAACCGAATGTAAAAGAAGATTGTCTGTTAGAGTCCGATGGAGAAATAATAGGGTTTTACATTAAAGACATATCAAAGTATTCTAAGAAGTTATCTAAATTACTCTCAGTTGCAAATAAAGAGTTCAGAAGTGATAGGGTTCCGAAAACATATTTAGATAGAATGAGCACGATAACAAATGAGAAAGACAAATCAAAATCACATGTTAGAGCAGAATCAAGAGTATTGGGGTGCAGTCAGTGGAGTACGATAATTGGTTCAATACCTCCGAACCCTGTAATGAGAAGACCATACCCGAACAAATCACAAGTACATAAAGATAAGAAGGCTCAGTTGTATATCAAAGCAATGTTAGGAGCAGCATACGAAAGTGAGAAACTAATAAAAGAATTGACTCCACATATTTATGAAAGTCAAATAGAACAACTATCAGATGTAGATAACCAATGGAAGTTCGGAAACTTATTTACAGGAAGTATATCTAATTTTAATATTGCAGCAAGTTTTCATAGAGATACAGGAAACATCAAAGGAGCAGTAAATGTAATTTTAACAAAGAGAAACAATAGTAAGGGAGGGTGCTTGAATGTACCGGACTATAATGCAACATTTGAACAGGCAGACAATAGTATGTTAGTATATCCAGCTTGGAGAAATGTACATGGAGTTACACCGATAAAAAAAATACATGAAACAGGGTATAGAAATACTTTGGTATTCTATGCTGTAAAAAAATTTAAAGGATTATAATGGAACAAAGTAGAACACAAATCAGTAAAGAAAGAATGTTGAAGGCACTAGAAGGAAGTCTGGGAGTAGTAACTACTGCTCTAAAGATGACTGACTTATCAAGAACCAATTACTACAAATGGTTGAAAGAAGATGAGGACTTTGCACAGAAAGTGAAAGATGTAGAATTGATAGCTCAAGACTTCGTTAAGTCTAAATTCTATGAGTGTATAAAAGACAAAGTTCCTTCAGTTGTAATACATGGAGCAAAACATATCTTAGGAATGAATACAAATAAACTAGATATCACAAGTGGAGATGAACCTATCAAAATCAATATCAATATAGATGGAGTTGAATATTAGTCCAACATTCACAAAGACTCAAGGACAAGCAATAAAATACCTATTAGATAATACAACGAATGATTTGTTATTCGGTGGAGCAGCGGGTGGAGGTAAGTCATACATCGGGTGTAGTTGGTTAATACTGATGTGTATCAAATATCCCGGAACTAGATATCTAATGGGAAGAAGTAAATTAGACAACTTAAAGAAAACAACTCTAAACACTTTCTTTGAAATATGTCAGCAATGGAATGTGATTTCCGGTAAACATTTTACATTCAATGCAGGAAGTAATATAATCAAATTCTATAATGGAAGTGAGATAATGTTGAAGGATTTATACCACTATCCAGCAGACCCGAACTATGATTCACTTGGTTCTTTAGAAATTACAGGGGCTTTCATAGATGAAGCTAATCAAATTACAGAGAAGGCTAAGAACATAGTAAACTCAAGGATTAGATATAAGTTAGATAAATACGGATTGATTCCTAAAATACTATTGACTTGTAACCCTTCAAAGAATTGGACATACACACAATACTACAGACCAGCAAAGACAGGAAAGATAGAACCTCATAAGAAGTTTATACAAAGTCTAGTTGATGACAATCCTTTTATTTCAGTTCACTACAAAGGTCAGTTAGATAAGTTAGATGAAATCAGTAAACAAAGGTTGATGTATGGGAATTGGGAGTACGATGCAAATGAAGACAATCTAATAAACTACAATTCTATTATCAACTTATTTACACAAAAAGGAGTTGAAGGGGAGAAATACATAACTTGTGATGTAGCTCGTTTTGGAACCGATAAGACAGTGATAATGTATTGGGAAGGTGTTCATATTAAAAACATACGAACTATCCTTAGAAGCTCTGTAACTGATGTTGTAGAGGAAATTAAGAGGGTTCAACAGAAAGAGGGTGTAAACTTAAGGAATATCATTTGTGATGAAGATGGCGTCGGTGGAGGTGTAGTAGATATGTTGAAATGTAAAGGATTTCTAAATGGTGGGAAAGTTATTAATAAAGAAAACTACCTGAACTTGAAAACTCAGTGTTACTACAAATTAGCAGACATGATAAACAAAGGTCAGATAGGAATATCCACAAACGATATAACTCAAAAGAATCATATCATAGAAGAATTGGAACAGGTTCGGTCTAAAGATATGGACAAAGATGGAAAACTAAAATTACTTCCAAAAGAAATTATCAAGACTATTATAGGGCGTTCTCCTGATTACTCTGATGCTATGATGATGAGGATGTTCTATGAAATAGATATGAACTATGGGAAGTATTTTGTTCAGTAAACGAATTATCAATAAATTCTCTTATATAATATGAAAATCACTTTAGTAAAAGACGGACAGTCTGTCAAAAGATATATACCTCAACATTGGAATGAACTTACAATGAAGCAGTATATGGGATGTATGAAAATACTTAAAGACCAGTCTGTTAAAAAAGAACTAGAGAAGGTAGTTAAGATGTTAAGTGTTATCACAGAAATAGATGAGGTAGATATATACAGACTTCCTGTTAAAAA
>TARA_R110001599_G_scaffold73554_2_pt1 | contig 10622 bp, 13 predicted proteins | sample TARA_R110001599 | Tara Oceans TARA_R110001599 (sample SAMEA4398360) | marine metagenome | biome: Polar Biome; feature: [MES] marine water layer (ENVO:01000295) within the mesopelagic zone...; material: water (ENVO:00002006), including particulate matter (ENVO:01000060) such as...... | reverse complement strand
GAGAATAACCTGAAAGGTGTTCGGAGGGTTACCAATAAGATGGATGCCATCACCCAATCAGTTGTTGGAAAATCTTGGATTAAGTGGAAGCAAAGCTTAGGTACTGATACAGAAAAAATTAAAGGTCTAAAGACTACATTGACAGATACTAAGGTAGAGAGGTCTGAGTTTAACAAGGACCAAGCTATGCGGGTCATTGCTTTGTCTTTAAATGATGACCAAAAGAAAAAACTTTATGCACAGGGGTTTACAGATGCTAAGCTAAAACAACTAAAAACTTTTGTTGGAAAGGACCAAGTAAAAATAATTGAGCAGGTGGTTGACTTCCTAAGCACCACATACTTTGAGCAGACTAACGCTGTGTACTCTCAGGTCAATGATGTTAACCTAGGGTTCGTAGAGAACTACTTCCCAACACGCACACTATCTCAGGCTGAGGTTACAGATGACATAGTTAGAGGTTCAGAGATACAGAAGATATTTAACGCTGAGTTCTCCCCTGCGCTTAAGGAGAGGACAGACCGAACGAGTGATGTTGAACTAGGTCTATCCTTTACAGATGTGATGGAGGAGCACACAAAGCAGATGGAAAGGTACAAGGCTTATGCGGTAGGTGTAAAACAAATAAACTCTGTACTTAAGGATAGAGGTATTCGGAACCTGCTAAACGAAACAGGAGTAAAACAAATTTTTAATACCGCATTGAACTACGCAATTAATCCTGATGCAGGTCCTTCTCTTAGCAAAAAAAGAGATGCAGTAAATTGGATACAGAGAAAGTTTGCAGGGTTTGCATTAGCATTTAAACCTATACAGATACTGAAGCAAGCAACTTCATTTATACAGGCATACGAGAGCTATGCAGATGGTAAAACAAAAGTACCGGGGTACAACCTACTAAGCTTTGTAGCTGATTACGCTTATGTTTTGATAATGATAAGGTCGGAGATAAAAGAGGCAAGGGAGGTATCCGCAACCTTTGATAACCGTATTAAGATGGGATTAGAGGGAGATATATATGGCTTAGAGTCAGGAACAAGAACCTTTAAGAAGGGAACAGCGCAGCAGGGTAAGAGAGGTAAGCTAAAAAGAGGCTTCAGAAAAGCAGGTGGTTTACCTACGGTTGCCGGAGATATACTAGGTGTGCTTGGTTACAAGGCGGTATACAACAAAGCAATCAGGGATGGTAAGTCTAAGGCTGAGGCACTAAGGATGTTTAACGATTACAATGCCACTCAGCAGAGTAGGAGAGCTACGGAAAAGAATCAGCTACAGCAGGATAATAATTGGTATACAAAGTTCTTTACTATGTTCGGCAGTACAGTTTTCCTACAGCAGAACAAGGTGTATCAGTCTATGAATAGTATGGTTAATGACATCTCAAAAGGTAAGGTTCCTTCATCCAAGGATATTAAAACATTTGCACTGAACTATGCGGTAGCTAACGTGATGTTTACAATGGCAGCCTACTCTGCATCTCTTATATCAGGTAATAGCGATGATAGGGACAGAGCTTACAAGGCTATGCTAGATGCTCTTATGGGTAAGAATATAATATTTCAGATACCTCTTGTAGGTTCAGGATTAGAGGTAATGAACAACAAAATTACAGGAGACAGGAAGCCTACTAGCGAGGGTGTTAACCCTTTTAACTCTTTAATATACAAGATAAACAAAGCATACGATGGTCTATCTTCCGAGAGTATTATCAAGGCTAGTCAACCAATCGTAGAGATAGCTATTGGTGCTCAGGTAGATGCACCTGTTGCCTTGGTAAAACTTTTGGGTGGAGATGCATCAGAGGAGAATGTACTTACCACACTTGGTGTATCTAAATCCTACAGACCGGGATACGGACAGAAGGAAAGCAAGACAACTAAGAAGAAAGAGACAGAAGCTCAGATGAAGAAGACACTTAAGCTTAATGATGAGGAAGAGTACAACAAGAGATACGGTCCGGGAACTAAGCCTTATGAGCGTGAGCAGAAGATGAAGGAAAGAAAGAAGGAGATGCAAGAAAGGACAAGAGCTAGAAGAAGGTAGTAACCAAGTGTCTTTGAAGACACAATAAATATATAGCTATGCCATTTAAGAAGGTAGGAAGAAATAAGAATGTAAGTCCAAGTGGCAGGGTGTTTACCGATAAGCAGGTGAAGATGTACTATGCCACTGATGGATTTAAGAAAGGGAAGTCTAAGCTAACTAAGAGGAAGAAGAGAAAGTAGGTCAATGCCCTGACTGATGTTAAGGTATGTAACCTCCTTCTCTATCTTTGAACCATTCCAATTAGTTGTCTTGGGAAGATATTTTTTTGACCAATCGTATTCCTTTCTCAGTAGATAGAATGCCCACACACCTAAAGGTGTAGAGTTCACATACACAGGCAGCATATCTAAAGCATCGCTACGCTCTAGTATGGAGTCGTACTTATTCTTCTCTAGCATCAGCTCGTTGTAATGTTTTCTCCTGCACTTAAGCTCTATGTTTAATTTAAAGGCATTGGAGTAGCAGTCAAACCTTGCGGTTGTTGAGGTCTGAACTAGGTCAGGTATGAAGTTGGTCTTTAAAAAATCAAACAACTGCTTCTCAGTATTGAGCTGAGTGTATTTATATTTCATTATCTATAGATATATAGATGTCCTTCAGCACAATTTGCAGCTCAGTTATTATTTCCTTAAGCTTATCAAATTCCCTATCCACTAAGCTCTCATAGATTTCATTGGTAGAGTTATGGAGGCTGTCCATTAAATTATTTATATAGACAAGCCTCGCTTTATCGTATGAGCTTTGTTGGGTAGGCATCTTAATTATTACTTATCATCTAGTGCTTGTAGCAGTAGTGTACCTAGAGGTTTATTAATTGTTTTGATTGCAGAGTATATTTTTTTTGAAGCTACCCTTACATCATTCCTGTCACCCTTGGATGAGTCAGTACCTAGGTTCGCATACATATCACAGTCAGCGTGAAGAAGCTTATCCTCCTTGTCCTTTGTAGATAATTTTTTTGTAGCTAGAATCTTATCTATTTCAGTCGATGTAAATACCATTGTAAAAAGTTTTTAGTTTTCTTAATATCTGTTCCTCGCTTCCTGTTACTGTTCGTTCTCTTATCAGATACATAATATCCTCTAGCCTTTTGTCCTTTCTTTTCTCCTTGGACAGAAGATTTTTTGTATCATTAATTTGTGAATATAGTTCTTTATTTTTATTTCTCAAAGTATATATCTCTTTTTTTAGGAGAGGATAGTTTAAACCATACAATGGGTCGTAATCTTGCTCGAACTCATACTTGACCTCCTCGTACCCAATCTTTAGGTCCTCATCCTGCTTTACGTTCCAAGTAAATGATTTAAAATAATGCAGCACAGTAGCGTGGTTCTTGTCCAAGGCTTTTCCTATGCACACACTTGAGTACCCACGCTCCTTAAGTATCTGAGAGTATATAACCCTAGCGTTTACTACATTTCTTTTCCTGCTCTTGTTAAGTGTAACATTAACACCTAGCACATACTCAATCGTCCTTCTTAGGTGGTGAGCTTTCTTCTTTGTTAATTTTCTTTTCATCTGAATAATATTTAATTGATTGTTTATTTAATATATAATCTAGGTAATCATCTATGGATATGGATTTCACATCCACAAGTATAGGAACCTCTGTGTCCTGCTTAAGAAATTCTATAGCAAAGAACTCAGGGTCATCAGAGTCAGTAACCCCTGCAACTGTTTGGTTCCATCCGTTTCTATTAGGAAGGTTGGGTAGCACATCTACTATCTGCTTTATTATATCTGATGCTGACTCTATTGAATAGCTCTTTAGCTGAGAGATAAACCACTCATCTATCTCATAGGTTATGCTATCCTCTGTATACTTCTGTTCTGAATCCATATTTCTCTAGTTCTTTTAGTCTGTATTCCTGAAGCTTAGAGAGAGAACCTGTTCCTGTTTTTACTTCTGAAAATAATACATCTGAGTTAGGTGGTATAGCTATTATGTCAGGTATACCGTTCTTGTTTGTGAGCTTTGTCTTTATGACATAGTATCCTTCATCCTCCAACTCCTTGATTCTTTTCTTCTGTAGGTCTGACTCCTTTATCTTTCGCTCCATACTACAAAGATAATAAATCCTTACGGAAATGATTAATGGTATAGTCCTTCTTCTTACTTACTGCCTTGTAGATATCCTTCTCTATACCGCCCTTAGCGAATAGCCAATAGACATCTGACTCCAACCTTTCCTTGGTTGTCATCCTGTCCCTGCTCTGCCAATAGGATGTGGCACTGAAGTCTATGTTGTAGTAGACCAATGCCTTAGCTTCCTTCAGGGATATACCCTCCCTTCCGCTGACTATCTGAAGAGCTATTGATTTGTCTGTGTCTTTGAAGACACTCAGCTCTGTGCATAATCCATCTCCGTAAACCTCCTTCAATGCGTTCAGCTCCTCGGTGAACTTATAAAATATTCCTATCTTAACATCAGCAAAGTTGTCGTGTATAAACTCTGCCTTGCTTAGGTCTATGATTTTAGATTTACCTGACTCAAACTTTACAGTACCGGAGAACAGCTGATGCATCTTCATCATTAGCTTTACCGGTGTGTCACCAAGTATAACCTCATCCTTACCCTCAACGACCCTATCTCTTTTCAGCTTTGATGTTAGCTGATAAGTAATTGGTTTCATATCCACCTCAAGTATGTGCTCTCTTGTGTCTACCTTAAACCCTGCCTCCTTCTGCGTATAGCTTATGGTGTATGGCTTCATCCTGTCTATTATATCTATGCTACCATCGTGATAGTCATTTATCCTAAGTCCGTTTATCATCTTCTGCTTTACATTAATAAACTTATGGGCGAACTTATAAAATGTTTTGTACTCAGCGAATGGATTGTTCTTGATTCCATATACCTGATGGTACATCTGACTGTAAGACTCAGGTGTTGGTGTTCCCGATAGCAGCACAACAAAAGGACTGTGAGCTATAGCTTTCTGTACTAGCCTTGCTCTCTTGCTCGGCTTTGGGAAAGCACCCATCCCGTGAGCCTCATCCAATATAATAAAGTCATACCCTGATGTGTTCTCTATCTTGTGAAGTGACTCGTAGTTGATAACTGTTATCTCAAAGCTAGGAGCCAATAAATTATAATCATCTGTTATACTGCTCATTGCTTTCTTCTTTGTTACAAAGAGAACCCTCTTCGCACCTAGCAGATTAGCTATACCCATACTCGTTAGGGTCTTACCTGTTCTAACCTCCATCGTCAGGTACAGAAAGTTGTGAAGCATAAGCACCTCGCTACCTTTCTTTATTATCTCCTTCTGATATTCTCTGTATTTAATTTTACTTTTGTTCTTCATCTTCTCTTTGTAATACTTTAAACTTTCTACAGCTCTTCGCTCTATTAGTTTATTTGGTTCAAACTTTCTCTCTTGTTTTATCTGTGCGTTTCTACCTCTGCCAACCTTACGCTCTATCTTTTTAAAGATAACATCGTGCATCAGTTGGCATTGTTTAAGCATCATCTCATCCGAGTAACCTGCTATGCGTGGTATTATATATTCATCATCTGCCATAGCGTATCTTTTATCTTGTGCCATATCGTTTAGTTTTTATAGTTGCATTTCACTTTGTATTAGCTTAGCTCTTTTAGGTGAGTTAATTATTATCCACCTACCATTACTATCTCTACCTTCCTGAGGTTGATTGTTAGTTGTGTACTGTCCGTAGGCAACAACCCATCTGTAGAATCTTGTCCTGCTTATAGTCATCTTTGCCTTGGGTCCGTAGTCAGGATACTCACCAATAAAATCAAAGTAAAGGTCCTGCATCATTAGCCTTGTATCAATCCTTAGCATATCATTCTTTGCGTGACCCTCAATTAATCCACACCACTCAATAAAATCGTGAGATGTCTGAGCAGACAGCTGTCTTATCTTTAGGTTAACGAACGTGCTCTTAACTAATCCTGTCTCCAAGTAATCCTGTAGGCAGTATGTCATATAGTTGTCGAACAAGCACCACTCATCCTCATCCCAATCAGCAAAGAAATGTTTACCGAACTCATCCAATGGTGTGAAGTTCTTGTTGTAGTGCTGATGTAATTCTATCTCCCACTTCCTTCTCTCAAATGAATTACCTGAACCCTTGATTGCATAGTTAGTTGTGATTGCTATCTTCGGTGACTTGCTGAATGGTATCTTGATTGCATCCTTGTTCTTCTTCTCAAGAGTTAATCCCTCTGTAACCACACTGAACAATCTCTCAAAGTCAAAGTGTTTCTTTACATCATCAAAGCAAAGCAGCTGAGTGTCAGCAGATACTGTCTGATAAGGAAATGATTTCTCAAATGCAAATGCCTTACCATCTATCACCACTAGCTTCTTCATCTGAGATAGTGCGTTCATAAACAAACCCTTACCTGTACCACCCTCGGGGTTATCAGATATAACCTCATCGTTAAGGATGATTGCCGGGCAGTAGCTTAGGTTCTTGTATCCGTGCAGCATATAACCTATAGTAGATTCCATTGTCTTCACCCTGCCATCTTCACCTCCGCATACATTGGATATGAATGTTGAGTAATCACACCTTGACTCATCGCATATCTTGTACTTACGATTTATTATGTGGTCCTTCCAAACGTACCCACCTAAGTCTATGTAATCTATTGGCTCTATTGCACCCTTGGTTATCTTAACCGCACAGTTCTGATAGTATAGGTATGCTGAGTCCTTGGTATCCTCAATGAAGTATATGTCTATAGTATTAAGCAGCGTAAGGAACTCTTCTCTAAAGAATCTTACTTGGTCAGCGAAGTAGTTATACACAGATAGGTCATCCAACTCAGATAGGTAGCGCAAGATAAAATCTTTTATATCCTTCTGAGATGTGTGGTCTATTAGGTTATTGGTTACCTTAACAAAGACAAAGTTCTTGCTTCCCTCGGGACAGTACTTATAGAATCCGTTATCCTCTAAGAACTTTTTAAATGAGTAGTGCACGATAGATACCTTACCCTTCTCTGTCTTCTCCCAAAATGTCTGCTTCGATTGTTCCTTCTCAATCTTTTGGACAACCATATCAATCTCCTCAGAATCTAAGCCGGTGTCCGATAGCTGATTCCTAATCTCCTTTTTTGATACACCCTTCCTTAGCTTATCCTTTATAGTTGATAGCTTCTCCTCATCCTCGTAGTACTTAGTACCGAAGTTAGCTGTGTTGATGTATGCACTGTCAATCGTTCTGCTTATCTCTGATATAGGGAAGTCTCTGTTAGCGTAGTTGTTTAATACATAACCTGCTAGTGACTTAGCTACACCGTAATCGTTGAATGCCATAGCAAGTACGTAGCAGTTCTGATTTCTCTGTCCCTCTGTCATAGGGTACTTCTTCTCCCACCACTTAACAAGTATCTCCACTATCTTGTTCTCATCTGAGATTGGTATAGTAGGTGGGTCTCTGTGTACATCCACCTCTTTATATTCCTGTTCAGTTATTGTATCCCAAACCTTAGATGTAGGATTGATGTGTATTAATGGGTCGTAAGATTCATAGCACACCCTTGATACATTCTTACATACCTTATCGAAGTAAGGAGAGTCAAAGTATTTTCCTAGTGAATGGAAGTAACTTGTGTGATTGTCGGGTAGGTCGGCAGGTGTTTTAATAAGTACCTTTAGTCCGTTACCGCTTGGAGATATGAAGCAGGAGTATACGTAGCTGTCCTTTGTCATCTTCTCCTTGTGCTCAAGCAGTATCTTTTTCTTTTCGTATCCATCAAAGTCCAAGCATATTAATCCTGAGTGCTCTATCAATGATGCATCGCTTCTCTTGTTGAATATCCCACTAAAACAAATAGCGGGTAGTCTTTTCTTTAGCTCGTTCCTTTCGTTCTTATCCTTTGCTAGCCTGATGCTCTTAACTAGATTCTTTGTAGCACCATCCTTAATTCTTTGTAGTACCAATTCCACATCTCTATGGAATGGAGTGTCTGTATCCTTAATGTTTTTGAAGATTGTTACTTTAGATGTCATAGTAATGTTGATTTTATGTTAGTTAATTTTGTCTAACTAACTGATAGTCAGACCTAGTGTTGATTATGTTGATTATTTCTCTTTATATGAAGAGAAAAAGAAATATAAATATAATAATAAAAAGAGTATATAGGCAATTAAAGTTAACAAAACTACCATATCTTAGGCAAAAAAGAAGGGATACACTTGGCATCCCTTCAATTATCTGTGTGTCTTTGAAGACACAACTAGAATGGTAGGTCATTTACCTCTTCTTGTTTTGTTGGTGTAGACTTCGTTCCTGTGCTAGACTTAGGTGATTCCCAAGTATCTAATTCACAGTAGTAGTTTCCACCCTTCGCTCTCTTGATGTCTAGGTTTACCCATCCATTCTTAGCGTTTGATTTCAACCAAGCTATTGCTTCGTCTACCTTGATTGATTGTTTACCCACCACGAACTCGGGTGCGTTGTCACTTCTCTTAAACGAGAAACCTTCTGCAAAGATTTTGTCTTCTGCCATTTTGTTTTGTTTTTTATTTGCTCCATTGATTTATGTATAGGGAGATAAGCCATAGGAACTTAACTCCTACCTCCCTATTATTTTTATTTAAAATAGTATGTCCTGAACGTAGAACTCATTGATGTCCTCAGTAGCTTTCTTGCTGAAGAACTTATTGTAAATCTCTATAGCCTTCAGTACCTTCTGCTCGCCTCTGTCTACGAACTCTTGCGATGGCTTGTAGATTCCTAGTTGCTTGCTTGACTTGTCAACCACATAGAACTCTAGCGGTCTACCGAATAGCTCCTGATATATAAAGCACTGACTGTCGTAGTTATACTTCCTTGCTGACCACTTGAACTCTCCGATAGAGCCTGTTGTCTTTAGGTCTATCAGCTTGTCTGTGCATACGATGTCTGCCTTTCCCTTCCACTCTATACCGTGAATAGTTTTAATGGATGGAACCTCATACTCGTTGTCCTCTTGTCTGATTCCCTGAAAGAATGGTAGGTTCTGCATCATTGCATCAACGCAGTCTCTTATCTCCTGACCTTCCTTCTCTAGCATAATGATTCCATTAACTGCCTGCTCCTTATATGCCTTAGTATTTCTTGAGCTTACATCAATGAAGGGAACCTCTGCCGCCTTCTCGGGTTCAAGTATTAGCTGATGAAAGTATCTTCCCTTGTGAAAGTTTACGTTGTCATCCTGTGGTTTCCTAAAATCTGTAGGATTCTTTAGTAGCGTACCTATATCCGAGTTGGATAGGTACTGCTTTCCGAATGCTCCGTAGTATTCAGAGTCATCCTTTAGTCTGTTGATTGTTTCTGCGTTCATATCTATTTGATTAAGTTTTTGATTTCATTTTTAACTGATGCCGATAGCGTGTACTTCATACCTATCTTATCGCATAGCTTCTTATATCCAAGTGTCTTGTTAGCCTCGCAGAAATTCTTAAGTGCATCCCACATATCGCTCTTCACATCTAGCGTAGGCTTAGCATCCTTACTTGGCTCCTTAGATACTCCGTTGGTAGGTGTCTTTGAAGACACAACCTCTGACTCCTGAGGCATATCCTCTCCCGCATATATATAGATACCTAAACCAAACATCGCAAGGTTCTTAACCAAGCACCTCATAATTGTTTTGTTGATATCGAATGTAGTTGCAGCAGCTACCTCCTTTTGTCCGTAGCGTGTCTCATATGAGTAGGCAGTCTTTTTCATTGACTGATTCTTTGAGTCCATAACCGGGAGCCACATCTCTAGTGTCTCATCATCTATGGTTACACTTGTGTGACACATAAACCCTATGTGGTCATCGTACTCTGTCTGACCTATGCTGTACGTAGCTGATGGGCAGTTCTTCTTAGTCTCTGACCAAGCAAATGCCCAAGATAGGTAGGTTAATCCGTTCTTCTTCTCAACGAATTTGTTTACATTAATGGCAGATAGTTTCTCAAAGGTAGTCTGCACCTTCTTTGTTGTCGTTGGCTTCTTAGCCGTAGCTTTTGTTTCGCTCATTTGATTTGATTTAATTTATAATTTAATTGACTGTACTTCTCAAGAACTTTTTCTCTTTGGTTCTTAAGTATCTTGTATCTCTTTTGGCTGTTCTTACCTGTAAGTTCTTCCTTAATTCTTTCCTCTATTAGGTCAAGCTTTGAACGAAGGTTAGACAAAGATAAGACATAAACTCCGTATCTCCAACCTTTTTCTAGAAAAATTTCTAATTCTTTTCTTGTTGCCTGACAGTAGTAATCTCCACCTATCATTGTGTTGAGTATCTCAACCTCGTTAGATGATTTGTCCTTAGTTATCTTAACTCCATAAACTAATTTAGATTTGTACTGCTCGTTGTCTAATGATACAGAGAACCTATCCTTCTCAGCCTGATTGTATATATCCTCAAGGCTATACATTTGATATTGATTCTATGGTCTGAACATAATCCGTATCCTGAGCCTCAAGCTTTTTCTTAACCTGTGCTATACCGTGGTGTATAGATGAGTGCGGAATGTCGTACCCTCTCTCTGCCATATACTCCTGAATGTAGACCTGCTTCATAGGTCTAACCGAGCATAGGTAGTATAGTAGATGTCGTGCATCAACG